>ERZ761602.66-NODE-66-length-239364-cov-10.089909_pt1 | contig 239364 bp, 188 predicted proteins | sample MGYA00512165_ERZ761602 | MGnify/ENA primary metagenome ERZ761602 (study PRJEB28899, sample SAMN02445085) | bioreactor sludge metagenome | biome: EBPR sludge; isolation source: Thorneside wastewater treatment plant | place: Australia: Brisbane, Thorneside... | reverse complement strand
GGACTACGCCGCGGTCAGCAAGGCGGCGCACGCGGCGTTCCTGCGCTGGCGCGAACTGCCGGCACCCAAGCGCGGCGACTACGTGCGGCGCATCGGCGACGCCTTCCGCGCCAACAAGGAACTGCTCGGGCGGCTGGTCACGCTCGAGGCCGGCAAGATCGTGCAGGAAGGGCTCGGCGAGGCGCAGGAGTGCGTCGACATCGCCGACTTCGCGGTCGGCCTGTCGCGCCAACTCTACGGCCTCACGATCGCCAGCGAACGGCCCTCGCACAGCATGCGCGAGACGTGGCACCCGCTCGGCACCGTCGGGATCATCACCGCGTTCAACTTCCCGATCGCGGTCTGGGCCTGGAACTCGATGCTCGCACTGGTGTGCGGCGATTCCTGCCTGTGGAAGCCGTCGCTGAAGACGCCGCTGTGCGCAATCGCGATGACGAAGATCGCGGCGGAGGTGCTCGGCAAGGAATGGAGTGCTCTGGTCGCGCTGGTCATCGGGCCCGACGCCGAGGTCGGCGGTGCCATGCTCGACGACCCCACGGTGCCGCTGGTGTCGGCCACCGGCAGCACCCGCATGGGCCGCATCGTCGGCCCGCGCGTGGCGCAGCGCTTCGGCCGTTCGCTGCTCGAACTCGGCGGCAACAACGCGATCGCCGTGATGGCCGACGCCGATCTCGACCTCGCGGTGCGCGCGATCGTCTTCGGCGCGGTCGGCACCGCCGGGCAGCGCTGCACGACGACGCGACGGCTGCTGGTGCACGAACGCGTGATCGACGACCTGCAGGCGCGGCTGGTGAAGGCCTACGCGCAGTGCCGGATCGGCGACCCGCTCGACAAGAAGACGCTGGTCGGGCCGCTGATCGACGAAGCCTCGGCGAAGGCGTTCGACCACGCGCTCGCCGCCGCCGCCCAGCAGGGCGGCAAGGTCGTGTGCGGCGGCGCGCGCGCCAAGGGCAAGAAGGGCGGCGCCTACGTGCAGCCGACCATCGTGCGCTGCCCGTCGATGCTGCCGATCGTGCGCGAGGAGACGTTCGCGCCGATCCTCTACGTGCTGCCGATCCGCTCGCTCGATGAGGCGATCGCCGTGAACAACGACGTGCCGCAGGGCCTGTCGAGTTCGATCTTCACGGCCGACGTGCGCGCCGCCGAGCGCTTCCTCGCCGCCACCGGCAGCGACTGCGGCATCGCCAACGTCAACATCGGCACCAGCGGCGCCGAGATCGGCGGCGCGTTCGGCGGCGAGAAGGAGACCGGCGGCGGTCGCGAGAGTGGTTCGGACAGCTGGAAGGCCTACATGCGGCGGCAGACCAGCACCGTCAACTGGGGCACCAGCCTGCCGCTCGCGCAGGGCATCCAGTTCGGCGACTGAAACCGCGCGCCGGCGGCCGATAGGAAGGACGTGACCCGGTCCGGTCCGATCACCTTCCACGTGCCCGCCAGCGCGGCCAATCTCGGGCCGGGCTACGGCGTGATCGCGTTGGCGCTCGACCTGCCGCTCGGCATCACGGTCGAGCCGCGCACCGACGGGCAGGTGGTCGTCGACCGCCGCGACGATCCGGGTTCCCACCTCGACGACCCCCGCCACGATCCGGTGCTGCGCGGCCTGCTGCGCGGCGCCGAGTTGTTCGACGCACCGATGCAGAAGGGCTGGTCGGTCGTCGTCGAAGGCACGATCCCGCGCGGCACCGGCATGGGCACGATCTCGGCCGGCTACGCCGCCGGTCTCGGCATCGCGGTGCGGCTGGCGAAGAAGAAGTGGACCGCGGCCGGCGTGCTCGACGCACTGGTGCCGCTCGGCGGCGATCCGGCGCACGGTGCGGCGGCATTGCTCGGTGGGCTCACGTGCACGCTGCCGCTGTCGCTGCCGCAGGCGCCGACACTCCGTCAACGACCGTTGTCGATGCCCGTGCACGCCGACTGGCACCACGTCGTCGCGCTGCCCGATGTGCAGCTCGGCACCGCGGAGACGAAACGCGTCCTGCCGCCGACGCTGCCGCACGCGGCGACCGCCCGGTCCGTCGGCCGCACGCTCGGTGTGCTGCACGCCTTGCAGCACGGCGACGAGGAACTGCTGCGCGAGAGCCTGGTCGACGAGGTGCACCTGCCCTACCGGCGCCGCCTGCTGCCCGGCCTCAGCGAAGCGCTCGATGCAGCCGTCGCCGCCGGTGCTGCCGGTGCGACGATCTGCGGCCACGGTCCTGGCCTCATCGCGTTCACGCGCGTGTCGGGCCGCACGCCCGAGATCGCGCGGGCCATGGTCCGGGCGTTCGCCGACAAGGGCCGACTCGCGACGACGCTGACCCTGCAGACCGCGTTCTACGGGGCGTTGCCGGCCGCAGCCCGCACTCCGAACTGAGGCTTGCGCGTCGACGGCGGGCTGGCTAGCGTCCTCCGCCCGCGGCGCGAAAGCGTGCCGCGCCTCCGACTGCTCGCGGGTTCGGAAGGGCCGTTAACTCAGTTGGTAGAGTGCGATTTTCACAGAGTCGAAGTCGCAGGTTCGAGTCCTGCACGGCCCACCACTTCTCCGCGCCAAGGCGCGGAGAATGATGTCCCGGGCGAACTCGGCGAGCCAGCCCGCTCGCGCGGCCTGGATCGGGGCGAGTCCTGTCGGCCCGCGCAGCTGGCTGAACGGACGCTGTTCTCGGGGGTCCTGGAGCGGAACGGGAGCCGGCGTGCAATGGAGTGTGTACCTCGCGCGGTCACAACCCGGGACGGCGTGACACGACCTGGCACAACGCCGCCAGGCCCCCGCACATCACTTGGCGGTGCTCGTGCCTCGAAGGGGGCCAGCGCGCCAGGATTGCCGCTCCTGGCCAACCTCTACGGTGTCCCGGTAGGCCACTGCCCCCGTCCCAGCCCAGTGCGCACAGCTGTCGAGGTTGAACGCGATGCGTGACGGTTCGGGCACGTCTCGCGCCGATAGATCGTGCATGGCACACGCCACGCCTCGCACCGCTGCGGTTCCGGCCCTCGTCAAACAGCTCTACGAACTGGTCGGGCAGCTCGAGGAGCTGTTCCCTGATCGCAGCTTCGCGCTGGACGGGCACCTGGTCGGCAGCATCGGCGAGGTCCTGGCGGCCGACCGCTACCAGCTGAAGCTGCTTTCGATGGCGGAGAAGGTCCACGACGCACAAACGCCCAACGGCTTGTTCGTGCAGATCAAGACCACGCAGTGCGAGTCCGTCGGCCTGCGCAGCGAACCAGCGCACCTGATCGTCTTGAAGTTGGCTGACGACGGCACGACGACCGAGATCTACAACGGACCCGGCGCGGCGCCGTGGGCCGAAGCGGGCCCGAGGCAGAAGAACGGCCAGTGTTCGATCGGGCTCGCAAAGCTGCGCGGCCTGATGGCGAACGTCCCACCGGAACAGCAGCTACCAGTCACACAGCCGGCCTGATCGGGCACGGGTACCTGCTGCATGTGTCGAGGCCCGTGTTCCATCTGCCAAGCGCCGGCGGCATGGTCACCCCGCTGAATTGCTCTGCACACGCAGGCGCGCGACTCGGGGCCGCGCCTACTCAAAAGTACTTCGGAATCTGCAGATGGGCCTCAGCTTGCACGTCCCACACTTGGGCTCTGTCGTGCACACTTCGGCATAGCCCTCTGCGCCGAGCATCCAGAGCATGTTGTCGAACTCCACTGGATGCATGCCAGCAGCGCGCGCGAACTGTACGAGCTGCTTCGCAGCTGTAGCGTCGTCGGCACCCGGCGTCAGAATGCCAAGCCGCTCGGGACCAGCGATCCGTCGAATGTGCACGTCCGGCTTCACGGTTCGGACGCCGACGTTCTTGAGGTACTCAAGTACCAGCGTGGGACCCAGTTCCCGCAACTTCCACTGGCCCGACCCACCGAGGTGCTGCGCGACACGTTCGGCCGGTTCAGCAGTGACGAAGGCGTCCAGAGTTCCGTGACGCGCTTCGATGCGACGCAGGATCGCAAGATTCTCATGAACGGCCATCATCTGGTAGCGGAGACGCCGGTTGCCGCACGAGATAGCTAGCACTGCACGCTCCAACTCCTCCGGCGACCTGGACTCAAGGAACGATGGCCTGTAATTGCCGAAGATCTCCTCCAAGCGACCGAGATTCTTGGCGATTGGTTTCCAGGGACGATTCGCACTCAGCATCGCCAATACCATCCCGCGTAGGTGGTCACGCGTGCTGAACAACTCTCCCGCTTCCCGGCGCCGGACCGCCTCCACTTGACCGAAGGAGCGAATCTCGTCATCCACCCGGACGTGTTGTTCCAACTCGCCGCGCAGACGCCGTGCCAAGTCGACGGGATCCGGCTGCGCTGCGCCTTGGGGTGGTCGCAGCAGCCCAGTCGCACGCTCTCGAACACCCGAACAGAGTTCGGTGGCTCGCATCGTGATCGCGATGCCATCAGGCGGATTCATGGGTGGTCTCGCTGTTGTTGAGAGTGGGTGCGGGGATGTCCCGATCACAGTTGCCATCAATGCCGACGAACTGGTAGCGCCCCCTCTCCACGCGGAGGAGGAACCAGGCGTTCTCCGACGCAGCCTGGTTGGCGTTCAGGCAGTAATCCGAGGGCAGCACGGTGGTTGCTTCCTTCTGAGGGGCAATCGCTTGGTAGGCATCCACCAGTTCACCGCGGGTGAACGTCTTGCCCTTCAGTTGGTCATGCAGCCTCCGTGCGGCCAAGTAGTGCTCAAGGGCTCGGCCGGCGAGCCCCGCCACGGTGCACTCCCGCGATCGGTTGTGAGCTGCGGCTTGTTCCGCCAGCGACAACGGTCGCGATCGACGCACATGGTCACCGCCCCCATACATGACGCCGCCTCGACACTGACCAAGCCGCGCGGCAACTTCGCTTTCGTCCTGCGCCAGCTCTTCCTCGTAGAGATCGGAGTTCTCGAGCATGCCCTCGACAGGCGCGTTGCACCCCGGACACCACACCGACTCTCTCGACATGTCTGCGTAGCGGTATCCGCAGAGGTAGCACCCCGGGATCAAGAACACGTTGTGCTGCCCGCAGTAGATCTGCCCGCGACCCCGCTTGACCCAATGCCACTGTAGGACGTCGTCTCCTTGGCACAGGCAAAACGAACCCGGTGCACCGTGGAGATGGGTCTCGGCACGTGATCGGAGCGAGAGGAGTTGCTTCGCCTGGGCGTGCTTCCCACGTACTTCGAGCTCGAGAATCAGAGTGTCGACGAGTTGCCAGTCCGCGAGCTGGGTTCCAAGTTCGGCTTCCCGCACAACCGATTCGGCGAGCCCCCGCCCGCGAAGCCAGCTGCTCCTGCGAGACGTTGATCGACTGCCTGTAGCTTGCGATCAGGGAGCCAAGGTCTGCAGAGGACTGATTCATGAGTCATAATGTAGCATGATATGCTACCGTGTCAACGACCGATCCTCGTGACGCATAACACGTTTCTTTCAAGCACTTTCTGGTGCACTTGGCGCGCTCACGGCCGCCTCGTGCCGATTCGCAACCTCGCCCCCCCCCCCCTCGACGTCGCATGCTCTCGGGGTCGAGTGTGCAACCCGGTGTGCACCTGCGGTGGTCACATCGGGGCACGACCTGGCACAGCGTGGCACAACCGCGAGGCCGACGAAGGCGCGCAAGCTCGCGCGTGTGGCAGCGATAGGCACTCCCTGGCATTGCGTGGCACGACGTGGCACACCTCGCGGAACACGGTTCGAGTCCTGCACGGCCCACCACTTCTCCGCGCCAAGGCGCGGAGAATGATGTCCCGGGCGAACTCGGCGAGCCAGCCCGCTCGCGCGGCCTGCAACCGCTCCACCGTCGTGCGCAGCGGCCCAGGCCCATCATCGCTCAACGACGGTGATCCGGATGCCGCGCCAATTCGGTGGTATCGACGGTGCCGCACCACGCGCAGCCACTTGCAGCTCGACGTGATCGTTGGCAACCCACTTGCCCGTCATCTCCCATGGTCCTTCTGCGCAGATCGTCGTGCCTCCGGGCTCCGGGCTGTTCCAGTTTGCAGCGATGATCGCCCCTGAACGCTGGCCGCGCGCCCCGTTGTAGGTCCACACATCCAAGCGATGGCGGCCGTCCGGGGAATCCGCCGTGACGCAGCTCGGCCTTCCCCTTACCTCCACTTGCACATCGAAGACCTGGCGGACGGAGTGGGGTTCGGTGGGCTGTGGCCACCCGTAGTTCGTGACCACCAGTTCGGCGGGGCTCAACCAGTCCGTGTGGTACGTGCCGTCGACCATGGGGGCGATCATCTGCCAATTCGCGGCATCCATCTCGCCGCGGCGAGCGATACACAGCGTCGTGTAGCTGTCGAGCCAGTTGGATCGGGTCTCCCAAACGACCTCATAGGCCCCAGTCGGCGACGGCTCGCGCTCGAATAACGGGCCTTGCGATTGCGACCACTCGCATCCGGCCGCACTGAGGAAGAGAAGGCAGACGACGACGGCAACCCACAGCAGGATGCGCGCGACGGTTGCCACGATCGCAGTCTAGCGACAAGCCACGAGAACCACGCCCGCGCGGCACGCCCGCGGGCTCGTGGCCATGGCTGGAGACGGCGGGGGAACGCATTCCCCGACATGCGCGTCCTCGTCCGGCTCAGCGCGGCACCCGGCGAGAAACCCAAGCCCACTCCCAGTTCACGGCGCTACCCGCCCCGTGGCGCGGCGCTGAACGCCCGGCAGAGGCAGAAAATCTCGCGCGGATTGCATCCTCAGGCCGCCCGGCGGGGAGAACGTGGCACCAGCCACCATGACCGACCTGGAACGTGAACTGCTGCAGCACGCGGGTGCCATGCGCGCCCTCGCCGCGCGGCTGGTCGGCATCGGCAACGCCGACGACCTGGTCCAGGAGACGACCCTGCTGGCCTGGGAACGACCGCCAGCGCGCGTCGCAGGGCTCGGCGGTTGGTTGCTCGGCGTGCTTCGCCATCGCGCCAGCAAGTCTCGGCGCGGGGCGCAGCGGCGCGGCGTTCGCGAACGCGCGGTCGCACGCGATATGGTGGTCGACACGGTCGACGCCGTCGTGCAGCGGGAGACCATCCAGCGCCTTCACGGTGCGCTGATGAAGTTGCCGCAGCCGTACCAAGCCGTCGTGCTGCAGCGCTTCTTCCAGGACAAGCCTCCGACCGCGATCGCCGAGACGACCGGTGTGCCGCTGGCAACGGTGAAGAGTCAGTTGCAGCGCGGGCTCGCCATGTTGCGGCAAGCGCTCGACGACGACATCGACGGCGACGGCAAGCGGCGGGATTGGCGCGCGGCGTTCCTCACAGTGTTCGAGTTGCCCTTGGCGACGCGCAGCGCTGCCTCGGGCGTCACGGTCTTCGGAGCCATGCTGATGTCCACTCCCTCCAAAGTGGGTGCGGTGGTCGCCGCCGTTCTCGGTTTCGCGTGGTGGCAGGCCGCGAGCCCAGCACCGTCACCTCTCCAGAGCCCGCCCGAGACGGTGTCGGTGCCGAGCCAGGAGGCGCCCGCGACGAGCGTCGCGCAGCTCGATCGCGAAGCCGCGGTGCCGCCCAGCACGACTCCGTCGGCGACTGCGGCGCGGGTTCGCCTCGTCGATCGCGACGACCGGCAACCGTTGCCGCAGTTCGCGGTGCGCCTCGTGCGCAACCCCGACCAGCGCGACGAAGGCGAGGTGCTCGTCAGCGATGAACAGGGCGAACTGCAGATCCCTGGCGGATACCGCGGCCAGCCCTTCTTGCTGAGCGCGCTCGACGACGAGCAGGATCCCGGGTTCGACGTCGACGACTTCGCCTTCGCGGCCGAGTCCTGGCCCGCCGCCGACACGGTGCTCGAAGTGCCGTTCGCCACGGGACCGACCTACTCACTGCTGTTCGACCAGGTGCCGCCGGAGGGCGAACTGCAGGCGACGCTGATCGCCGGGGACGACGTCCACCACGCGATCGGGAATCCCGGCACGCGCGTGCGGCGCAGTGCGCAGTCGTGGGTGCGGCTGCGGCCGAGTGCGGCCAGTGCTGCGCGATCGGGCTATGGGCCATGGTCGTTGGTGGTGACCGCGAGCACCGGCGACTGGTTGGCGAGTGGTGCAGTCCAGGTGGTGCGTGGCGTGCAGCGTGAGCCGGTGCTGCTGCACGGCATGGGCTGCGGTTCGATTGTCGTCACACCGACGATCGGCCAGCGGCCACCGACGGCGGCGGGCATCCACGCTTCGGTCTATCGACTCGACGCCAACGACGCGCCGACCGGCAGGGATCGCACGCGGCACATCGACAGTCGCCAGACCAGCGGCTACTTCGACTTCTTGGCGGCGGGGCGCTACCGCGTCTACGTTCGCCACCACGACGCGCTGCACGAAGAAGTCGTGGATGTGCCCGTCGGCGCGCGAGTGGTCGTGAAGTGCGACTTTGCGCCGACAACGCCCCGCATGCTGGAAGTTGTCGCCCGCAGCCAGACCGGCACGCGCGAGTTGTTCGTGCTGTCGTTCGTCGCCCGCGAAGTCGGCGGCACCCGCACGATGTGGAGCCGCTACGTGCGCAAAGAGCCGGGGCGCCAGATCCACGCGTTCGATGGGCTCGACGACCAGGACTGGATCATCGAGTTGCAGCCGACACCGCACCTGCCGCCGTGGGCGACGATGCAGCAGCGCGTCGCGGGGAACGCGACCGCGGTGGAGTTCGTCTGTCTCGACGCCAACGCTCCGCCCGCCGGTGCTGTGTGCGTCCGGGTTCTCGATGCCGATTCCGGCAAGGTGATCGAAGGGGCCGGCGTGACCGCGATCTGCGACGCCATGGTCCATCTGCAGACGACGACGGACGCCACCGGGGTCGCCACGCTGTCGCCGTACGTCGCCGGCAAGCCGATGCAGTTGCTGGTGCGCGCGGTCGACCGCGCGGCGGTGTTGCTCGACGTGATGCCGAACGCACAGTTGGACGCGCCACCGGTCGAAGTTCGGTTGCGTTCGGGTTGGGGAACGCTGCTGACGGTCTACCGGGCCAGCGACGAACTGCGGCCGCAACCGCTGGCGGGGGTCCGCGTCGTCGTCGACGGCGCGTTCGCTGGGGTGACGGATGCCAACGGCTTGTTGTTGCTCAACGCAGCGGCACCACCGCGGCGCATCGACCTGCAGCACACGGACTGGGAGATCCACTATGGCGCCATCGATGCGGCGACTGGTGCCCCGGAGGCACAGGCGCAGTCGGCGTTCTTCGTGGTGATGCGCGCTCGCCAGTAGCGCAGGAGCCTCGGTGCGGCGCCAGGGCGCGGCGGCGTGCACCAACGGGTGACGTCGTCGGCGGCGGCGTCTGGACTCGGCGACGTTCCAAGCACGCGCAGTCCGCGCCCCACCAACCGCACCGTCAGCGCGGCATGCCGCCGCTCAGGGTCTCGTGGCGCGAGCGCTCGATGCGCCAACTGCCATCGCGCTTGCCGAGGTCGGCCGCCACGCGCAGTTCCCAGACCGTGCGTTCCTCGGCGTCGAGGCCTTGGTAGAGGACCAAGGGCACGACCGCCGCGGCCCGTTCCCCTTGCACGTCCACGGTGAGTTCGCCCACGGCCACGCGGTGAAGGAAGCGCCGCGTGCCGGGGTCGCGCCGATTCTGGAACAACCACAGCAGCCCGCGCTGCAGGTCTTGGCGTGAGAGGCCCGCGGTTTCGTCGCGCCAGTCGGGGCCGAAGTTGGCGAGCACCGACATGGCGGCACTCGCGTTGAACGCGGCGGCCTCGTCGGCGAACAGCTGGCCGATCTTGGTCTCGTCGCTGGCGAGCGCCGCAAGGACGGCGCGGCCGCCGAAGTACCCCGCCACCAGCAGGACGGACACGACGAGGAGATGTTGGGTGCGCATCTGGAGAGGCTCGACGGATTGGAAGCTCAAGACCGTTCGAACTTCCACACGGTCCTGGTCGCACTGCGCGACAACCCGCGCCTTGGTGTCCCCACCACCGCGCCGCGGCCCAGGCGACGCCAACACCCGCTCCAACCACGCCTGCACCACACGTATGCTGGCAGCGCCTTCATGGGTTGTCGAATCCCCCACGACCGGCGGCCCGAGCTGCCCGAACTGGAGCCACGCCCGGAGTTCCATGCGCTGGCGATGCCGCGCGACAGCCGCGGCGAGATCGACGACTCGCTGCTCGACTGCGAACGACTGCCCGGCATGCGACTGCTGCGCATCTACGTTCCGGCACCTCGGCTGCGCGGCGACCGGCCGCTGCCGGTGCTGCTGGTCAACGACGGGCACAAGGCGTTCGAGGCGTCGAACCACCGCGGCGTGCCGCCGTGGGAGCAGTCGGGCACGCTGCAGCTGCATCGCCTGATGGACGGCCTGCTCTGCGAAGGCGCCCTGCGACCCGCGATCGTCGTCGCCGTCGCCACGCATGCGAGTTCGCGCGCCAACCAGTACGTGCCGGTGCGCACTCGTTTCGGCGAAGTCGAGTTCGGCGGCGTCGGCGATGCGTACCTCGACCTGCTCGAACACGAAGTGCTGCCGGCGGTCGAGCACCGGCTCGCCGGCGTGCCGGTGTCGCGCGCGGCGGCGGACCGCGTCCTGGTGGGCACGTCGATCGGTGGCGTGTCGGCGCTCTACGGGGCGATGACGAGGCCGGGAGTGTTCGGCGGCGCGATCGCGCTGTCGCCTTCGGCCTGGGTCGACGACGGCTTCCTGCTGCGCACGGCGCAGGCGAATGGGCACGGACGCGCACGCATCGCAGCCGACATCGGCAGCGGCGAACGCACGCCGATCCGCGACCACTGCCGGCGGCTGTTCGATCAGCTGAACGCCGCGTCGCACGGCCAGGTGTTGGCCGGCGAGGTCGAGGGGATCCACAACGAGGACAGTTGGCGTGCCCGCCTGCCGCGCCTGCTGCAGCACGTCCTGGGCCACGGCCCGTTCCACGCTGCGGCCGCGCACGCCTGAAGCGCTCGCGCAGGAACGGATCGCCGTCGTCTCGAGGTCCTGTCGCCACCACGCGGTGGCGGCGCCGCGGCTCTGCTCCGCTCGCTCAGAACAAGCCGACGGTGAGCAGCAGCGCGTTCGTGCTGGTCACGGCGAGAACGTTCTGCCCGGGATCGACCAGCACCGGAACCACCTGCAGGACGAACGTGGCGCCCGCGAGTCCGGGCACCGGCGGCACCACGAGCTGCGTCGTGGCCGATCCCGTGGTCGAGAACAGCGTCTCGGTGGCGGTCGGCACCACGTGCACATTGCAGCCGGCGACGCCCTCGGGGAGCAGCGACGACAACGGCACCGGCGGCACGAGCGCCGCGACTCCGTAGGCGGCGATCGCATACGTCGGCGAACCGAAGCCGCTGGCCACCGCCCGGAACGTCGTGCCGACCCACGGCAGCGCGGTCACGGCCAGCACATCGCCGTCGCAACCCGCACCGATCTGCGTCGCGGTGGCCGGGTTCGCCCCGGGCGCCAGGATCACGTTGTCGATCGCCTGGACCTCGTTGCCGAACAACGCCTCGACGCTGATGCGAATCTCGGTGACGTTCGCGAGGATCGCATCGAACACTGCCGCCGACACGCCCCAGCTCGCCGGCTGCAACGGCATCGAGAACGTCTGGAACGAGGCGGTCGGCGGCAAGCCGGCGACCAGGTCGGCGACCATCTGCTGACCGCCGTTGCTGATCCAGACGTGGCCGTAGTTGAGGCTGCTGCTCCACGGCGAACCGCCGGTGCCGATCATGCGACCATCGAAGGCGAAGCTGCCGCCGCGGTACGAACGCAGGTCGCCGCGATACGCGACCGGCGCGAAGATGTACGTGATGGGGCCCTCCGAGTTGTCGATGTGCAGGTAGCCGTTCGGATTGCCGCCGGTCGCCGCGGCGAAGAACGCACTCGCGCCAGCGTGCGTCCACCCCTGGGTGCTGCCGGGCTCGAAATCGCTGACCACGGTCGGGACCTGGGCCCGCGCCGCCGAGAGCGCGAGCGTGATCGGGAGAACGATTGCCGCGAAACGAACCTGCATCATCGATCGGACCTCCAGAGGCGGGAGTCTGCCGCCCTCCATCGCGCGCAGGAAGCCCCCCAGGCCGTCAGCCGTCGCCCCTCGCCAGCCCGCTGCTAGATTGCGGGACCATGCGCCGCTTCGCCCTCGCCGCGTTCGTGCTCGCCGCCCAGGCCCTGGTGGCCCAGTCCCCCGAGAAGCGCCTCGTCGGCTACTACACGTCGTGGTCGATCTACGGACGGAACTACCTCGCGAACCAGATCCCGGTCGACAAGGTCACGCACCTCAACTACGCGTTCGCGAACGTGCAGAACGGGCAGATCGTGCTCGGCGACCACTACGCCGACGTCGACCGCTTCTATCCCGGCGACTGTTGGAACCCCGGCTGCAAGCGCGGCAACTTCCATCAGCTCGAGATCCACAAACAGAACCACCCGCACCTGCGCACCCTGATCTCGGTCGGCGGCTGGACCTGGTCGAGCGGCTTCAGCGACGCGGTGCTGACGCCGCAAGCGCGGCAGACGTTCGCGGCATCGATCGTGACGTTCGTCGACCAGTGGGGCTTCGACGGCGCCGACATCGACTGGGAGTACCCCGTGAGCGGCGGCCTCGCGACGAACGTCACGCGCCCGCAGGACAAACAGAACTACACGCTGTTCCTGCAGGAGCTGCGGCAGCAGTTCACCGCGCGCAGCGTGATCACCGGCAAGCAGTACCTGCTGACGATCGCTGCGCCCGCGAACCCGGCGATCATCGCCAACATCGAGCCCGCGGCGATCGCCGCCGTCGTCGACTGGATGAACCTGATGACCTACGACTTCCACGGGCCGTGGGGCGATCCGGTCACCGGCATGAACGCGCCGATGTTCGGCGATCCGGCGGATCCGACGCCCGAGCCGGCGCGGTCCCAGTTCAACACGACGACGGCCGTCGCCAACTACCTGGCGCTCGGCGTGCCGCGCGACAAGCTGCACATCGGCGTGCCGTTCTACGGTCGAGGCTTTGGCGGCGTGACGCCGGGCGCGACGTCCGGTCTCTACCGCTCCTACACCGGGCCGTCGTCGCCGGGCACTTGGGAAGCCGGCGTCTACGACTGGACCCACCTGCGGAACTCGTTCGTGAACCTGAACGGCTACACCGCGCACTGGATGGACCGGCAGCGCGTGCCGTGGCTCTACAGCCAGGCGAGCAGCACGTTCATCAGCTACGACGATCCGCGTTCGGTCAGCGAGAAGGCGTGGTACGTGCAGGCCGCCGATCTCGGCGGCGCGATGTTCTGGGAGTTCTCGTGCGATCGGCAGAACGACCTGCTGGGCCCGCTCGACGCGTGGTTGCGTCGCCGCCCCGCGCTGCGGGCGCCGGTGCGCGAACTGTCGGTCACGCAACCCACCGCACTCACCCTGCAGTTCGCCGGAGGCGCTGCGCGCGCCGGACGACCCTACGTGCTCTTCGGCTCGCTCGCCGATGCGTGGCCCGGCGTGACGATCACCGCCGGCAGCCCGGTGCTGCCGCTCAATCCCGACGGCCTGGTCGAGTTCTTCCTGACCGCGCCAGCCCCGGTGCTGCAGCAGACGATCGGCGTGCTCGACGGCAGCGGCGCCGCGAACGCGGTCCTCGACGTGTCGACGCTCGCACCGTTGCCGCCGGTGCTGCTCGGCATGCGCCTCACCCTGGCGGCGTGGGTCTTCGCGGGGCCCAGCGGCATCGCCGGCGAGCCGACCAACGTCGTCCAGGTGCCGTTCGTGCCGTAGCCAGCGCTGCGTTCCCCGCTATGGTCCGCGCGCCGTGACCGCCGACCTTCCGCCTCCTGACGCCTCGAGCCGCGCCCGGCAGGCGCTGGCCTTCCTCGAGGACGTGCTCGCCGACCGCGGCCTGCTGGCGCCGCTCGACGAAGCGCTGCGCCGCCGTCTGCTCGAAGTCGCCGGCCGCGTCGCGCGCCCCGACCCCTGGCAGAAGCGCGAGTTCGTGCGCGAGGCCGCGCGCCAGCGCAAGGCGCACAAGCGCGCCGAAGACGAACGCAAGCTCGCCTCCACCGGCATCCGCAAGCTGCGCCGCGAGATCGCGTTCGTCACGCCGCCGCCGCTGCCAGCGCCGCTCGCGCCCGGCGACGACATCGACGCGGCCCTCGCGCCGGCCGCCGTGCGCGACGAACGCACCTGCTACGTCTGCAAGGCGACGTTCACCGAGCTGCACCACTTCTACGACTCGATGTGCACGCGCTGCGGCGACTTCAACTTCGGCAAGCGGCAGCAGACCGCGGACCTGCGCGGCCGCGTCGCCGTGGTGACCGGCGCGCGCGTGAAGATCGGCTACCAGACGTGCATCCTGCTGCTGCGGGCCGGCTGCCGCGTCATCGCGACGACGCGCTTTCCGCACGACGCCGCGCAGCGCTACGCGCGCGAGCCCGACTTCGGAGCGTGGGGCGACCGCCTGCAGGTGCACGGCCTCGATCTGCGGCACACGCCGAGCGTCGAGGCCTTCTGCCGTCATCTCAACGGATCGCTCGACCGCCTGGACTTCCTGATCAGCAACGCCTGCCAGACGGTGCGCCGCCCGATCGGCTTCTACACCCACCTGATGGACGGCGAACGGCAGCCGATGTCGGCGCTGCCGCCGGCGGTGCAGAGCCTGCTGGGCTCGCACGAACGCCTGCGCCTGCACGCGCCGGCGGCCGGCGACGCGAGCGGCCCGTTCCCAGCGACGCTGGCGACGTTGCGCGCCCACGACGCCGCCGAGCTGTCGCAGCACGCCCTGCTGCCCGAGGACCACGTACGGACCGAGCAGCTCTTCCCGGCCGGCCAGCTCGACCAGGACCTGCAGCAGGTCGACCGCCGCGACCACAACAGCTGGCGATTGCCCCTCGCCGACGTGCCGACGATCGAACTGCTCGAGGTGCAGCTCGTGAACGCGGTCGCGCCGTTCGTGCTCACCGCGCGTCTCAAGCCGCTGATGCTGCGCGTGCCGTCGCGCGACAAGCACGTCGTCAACGTGTCGGCGATGGAGGGACAGTTCTACCGGTCGTTCAAGACCGACAAGCACCCGCACACCAACATGGCGAAGGCGGCGCTCAACATGCTGACCCGCACGTCGGCGAAGGACTACGTGCGCGACGGCATCCACATGAACAGCGTCGACACCGGCTGGGTCACCGACGAGGACCCCGCCCAGATCGCCGTTCGCAAGACCGCCGAGCACGGCTTCCATCCCCCGCTCGACATCGTCGACGGCGCCGCGCGCATCGTCGATCCGATCTTCAGCGGCTTCAACACGGGCGTGCACGTGTGGGGCCAGTTCCTGAAGGACTACGCGCCGACGCACTGGTGACCGCAACGGTCAAAGCGCCGCGACCTGCACCTCGGTCGCCTTCAGCGCGATCCAGATCGAGCGGCCCGCGGCGAGGCCGAGTTCGCGCACGGCGGCGGCCGTGACCTCGGCGACCAGCGGCACCGCACCAGCGAGCCGCACGCGGCGGCCGGTCAGCGCCGGCTCGATCGCTTCGACGGTCGCCTGCCAGACGTTCCGCGGCGAACCCGCCGGCCGCTCGTGGAACAGCGCGATCGCGCGTGGGTGCACGGTTGCGACCGCCGGACCTTCGACGGTCGACGCGACGACGAGCCGCCCGCCGTCCTGGGTCGTGAACACGCTGTCGCGCACCTCGCCGCGCAGGAAGTTCAAGCCGACGAGATCGGCGACGAACTGCGACCGTGGGCGCACGCCGATCTCGGCGGCGGTGCCGACCTGCACGATCCGGCCGCCTTCGAGCACCGCGATGCGGTCGGCGAGCACGAACGCGTCGAGCACGTCGTGCGTGACCAGCAGCCGTGGTCCGGCGAAGCCCGTGAGATGCCGCTGCAGTTCTTGCCGCAGCAACAGCCGCGCCGACGCATCGACCGCCGACAACGGCTCGTCGAGCAGCAGCAGCCGGGGCTTGGGCGCGAGCGCACGGGCCAACGCGACGCGCTGCGCTTCGCCACCCGACAACTCCGACGGCCGACGGGGGCCGAAGTCCGGCAACCCGACCTGCTGCAGGGCCGCGGCCACGCCGGCGCGCACGGCGGGTGCTGTGGCGCCACGCGCCCGCAGCCCGTAGGCGACGTTGTCGAAGACACTCGCGTGCGGCAGCAGCAGCGCGTCCTGCGGCAGCCAACCCACGCCGCGTTGCTCGCTAGGCACGAATGTGCCCGCCTGCGGCTCGTCGAGCACGTCGCCACCGCACGCGAGGCGACCTTCGGCCAGCGGCAGCAGTCCGGCCACGACCCGCAGGCACGTCGACTTGCCAGCACCGTTCGGACCGACCAACGCGACGGTCTCGCCGTCGGCGACGTCGATGTCGAACCGGCACGCGAGCGATCCACGCTGGGTGCCGCCGTGCAGCGACAGGCTCATCGTGGCACCTGCAGCCCGTGTCGCAGCAAGAACAGCACGGCCACCGACACCATCGCGAGGATCATGCTGAGCACGATCGCGAGGTTCGGGTCGACCTCCATGGCGATGCCGCACGCGAGCGGCATCGTGCGCGTCGTGCCGGCCAGGTTGCCGGCGAACACCTGCGTCGCGCAGAACTCGCCGAGCGCCCGCGCCCAGCACAACAGCGCCCCGATGCGCAGCGACGGCAGCACCAGCGGCAGCGTCACCGTCACGAAGCGTCGCAGCGGGCCAGCACCAAGCGTGGCGGCGACGTCGAGATGGCGGCGATCGAACGAGCGCAGGCCGGCCTCGGCGCTGAGCACGAAGAACGGCATCCCCATGTAGGCGGCGGCCACGACCGTCGCGAGCGTCGTGAACGGCAACGACACGCCGAAGGTCTGCTCGAGCCAACCGCCGAGCAAGCCGCTGCGCCCGAACGCGAGCAGCAACGCGATGCCGGCGACCACCGGCGGCAACACGATCGGCAGCATCACGACGATGCGCACGGCGGTGCGCAGGGCCGAGCGCCCGTTCGCCAGCCAGACGGCGATCGGCAGGCCGAGCACTACGGCGACGACCAGCGCCGAGACCGAGCTCACGAGCGAGAGCCGCATCGCGTCGTGCACCGCCGACGACGCCAACTGGCTGCCGAGTTCACGCCACGGCGCGCGGGCGACGAGTCCGGCGAGCGGCAGGCAGAACAAGAGCACGCCCAGCGCGGCGAGCGCGCCGAGCACGAAGCCGCGACGTCGGGAGGGAACGTGGCTCACGGTGGTCCGAAGCCGTGCTCGCGCAGGATCGCCTGGCCGACCGCTCCGCGAACGAACGCGAGGAAGGACGATCCGCCGTCGTGGTTCTCGCCGCTCTTGATCACGGTGATCGGGTAGCTGGCAACGACGTCGTGCTCGGCGGGCAGCGCGATGCCGGTGACTCCGGCGAGCCGCGTGTCGGTCGCGTAGACGATGCCCGCGTCGAGTTCGCCGAGATGCACCTTGGCGACCAGCGCCCTGACGTTCGCTTCGTCGGAGCGGGAGACCACCGTCACGCCGGCTTTCCGCAGGGCATCACGCGCGTACTTCCCCGCCGGCACCTCGGGACCGCACAACGCCACCTTCAGGTCCGCGCGCGCCAGGTCGGCGAGGCCCTCGACACGCTGCGGGTTGCCGGCCCGAACGACGATCGCCAGGCGATTTCCCGCGAACGGCACCGGCACACCGGCGGCAACCCCGGCATCGACGACCCGCTGCATGTTCGTCTCGTCCGCCGACGCGAACACGTCGCAGGCCGCGCCTTCGCGCAACTGCAGCACCAGTGCTGGCGACCCGGCGAAGTGCAGTTCCACCGTCAGGCCGGGGTGCGCCGCTTCGAAGGCGCGTGCCACGGCCTCGAACGGCGCGGCCAGCGACGACGCGGCGAACACACGCACCGCCGCCGGCGCCCCTGCACCCCCCGATGCCGGCTCGCCGCAGGCGGCGACGGCGAGCCCGACGAGCCCCACCAGCGACGACCAGGGGCACCGCATGACCTTCACCGCTCCTGCTCCCCCGCGTCGAGCGCCGCACCGGCCCCGTCCGCCAGTTCCACCACGACGTTCGTGGCCTTGACCACGGCGTTCGCGGCGACGCCGGGCCGCAGCCGCAGGTGGTCGACCGACTCCCGACTGACGAGCGCGACCATCCGGAACGGTCCGCAACGCAGCTCGACCTGCGCCATCACTCGATCGCGCACCACGCGCGTGACGATGCCCGACAGATGGTTGCGCGCCGACGACGAGGTCGCGAACGGCGACTCGGCGTCGGTCGATGCCGCGAGCTTCGCCAGGTGCGCGCCGTCGACGAGGCGCTGGCCGCCGCGGGTGCGCGTCGTCCGCAGCTTGCCGGTGTCGGCGAGCCGGCGCACGGTGTCGACGCTGACGCCGAGGACGTGGGCCGCCTGGCCCAGCCGGTAGTTGACCATGCACGGTTTCTAGCATGCCGTTCCTGGCAATTGCAGTCTTCCTCGCGCCATATCCTCCGCCGCGCTCCGGAGGGCCGCGCGGCGGGCCCACGGCACCCGGTGGCGCCGACGGACCCGCGACGGCGCCACGATCGGCGGGCTCACCATGGCGCCCATCGGCAACCCGCGGAAGCTGGAACGGCGGCCAGCCGCGCGTAGCGTTCGCGGCGTGAGCGGCACGGCAGAACTCGCATCGGCGATCCGCGGCGGCGACCGCAGCGCTCTCGCCCGCGGCATCACCCTGGTCGAGAGCCGGCGCGAACCGGACGCCGTCGCGGCCGACGAACTGCTGCAAGCGCTGCTGCCGGCGACCGGCAAGGCGACGCGCGTCGGCATCACCGGCGCCCCCGGCGTCGGCAAGAGCACGCTGATCGAAGCGCTCGGCCAACGGCTCTGCGCGGCCGGGCGGCGTGTCGCGGTGCTGGCCGTCGACCCGAGTTCGTCGGTGAGCGGCGGCAGCATCCTCGGCGACAAGACGCGCATGTCCGAGCTCGCGCGCGACGAACGCGCGTTCATCCGGCCGACGCCGAGCGGCGACGCGACCGGCGGCGTCGCCGCGCGCACGCGCGAGGCGATGCTGCTGTGCGAAGCCGCGGGCTTCGACGTCGTGCTCGTCGAGACGATCGGCACCGGCCAGTCCGAGCTCGCCGTGCACGGCATGGTCGACTTCTTCCTGCTGCTGCTGTCCCCGGCAGCCGGCGACGAACTGCAGGGCATCAAGCGCGGCGTGATGGAACTCGTCGACGCCGTGCTGGTCCACAAGGCCGACGGCGACCTCGCCGCGGCCGCCGACCGTGCGGCGCAGCAGTGCCTGCTGGCGATGCGCGTGCTGCACGGCGACGCGGCCCCGCCGGTGCTCGTCGGCTCGGCCGCGACCGGCCGCGGCATCGATGCGGTCTGGTCCACGATCGAGTCCCATGGTGCTCGCGCGCGCGCCGGCGGCGCCTTCGCGGCGCGTCGCGAGCGCCAGGCCGCGGAGTGGCTCGATGCCCTGGTGCGCGAACGGCTGCTCGCCGAGTTCCTCGGCGATCCGCTGGTGGCTGCCGCCCTGCAGCGCGCGCGCGCCGACGTCGCGCGCGGGGCCGTGTTGCCGCCGACCGCTGCGCGCGCGGTGCTCGCGACGCGGAGACGACCGTGATCCGACTGGCCACTGACGGTGACTTCGACGCGATCGCGGCGATCACCAACCACTACATCCGCACGACGGCGATCCACTTCGGCACCGAGGAGCAGTCCGCGGGCGAACTGCGGTCCCTCGCGCGCGACGCGGCGAGCACGTATCCGTGGCTGGTGACCACCGACGCCGGCGGCGGCGTGTGCGGCTACGCCAAGGCGAGCGTGTGGCGGGCGCGGGCCGCCTACCGCTGGACCACCGAGACCGGGATCTACCTGGCGCCGGCAGCGTGCGGTCGGGGTCTTGGCGCGCCGCTTTACCGACGGCTGCTCGCCGTGCTGCGGGCACAGGGATTCCACGCGGCGATCGGCGGCATCGCCTTGCCGAACGACGCATCGGTGCGCCTGCACGAACGGCTGGGCTTCGTCGCCGCCAGCGTCGTGCCCCGCGCCGGGCGCAAGTTCGATCGTTGGCACGACGTCGGCTTCTGGCACCTGCCGCTGCAGGCGGCGGACCACGCGCCGCGCGCCCTGCAGACACCCGCCGTTGCGTTCGCCGCGACGACGAGCTGAACGCACCTCACCGCGGGCTGGCGAGCCGGCGCTTGCGCTCGGCGAGTTGCGGCTCCCACGCGGGCAGCGTCGACCAGCGCTCGAGCTGGGCGATGTCCTCACCGGCGTTGTCGGTGTCGCCGCGATCCAGCAGCATGTCGATCAGCCGCAGCTTGCCGGCGAACCACGTTTCGCCTTCGGCGACGATGACCGCCCGTTCGGCGCGCACGGCCTCGGCGCCGGGGTTGGCGGCGAGGAAGGCGTCGAGACGGGCGACGGCGCCGCGGTAGTCGCGCCACTGGAAGCGCAGCATGGTCCGCGCCGCGAAGATCACGTCGGCCGCGGAGTCCGGGTCCGGCAGGCCCGCGATCGGCAGATGCCGCGACCGCTGGTCCTCGATCGCTTGCAGCAACGGCTTGCCGTCGGACACCCGCGCGCACACTTCGGCGTGCCGCTGCAACCAGGCGTCGCAGAGCCGCACGAACTCGCGCGCCGCGGGCCGCGTGCTGCCATCGCGCAGGTAGCGCCCGACGTAGGCGAGCAGCTGGTCGTGCTCGCTGCGCGCGGCGACGATCTTCGGCGTCTCCGCGGTCTCGAGCATCAGCCGCCGGACCGTCGCCTCGAGCTGCTGCGCCTCGGTCCGCGTGGCTCCCGTCGCGTCGCGCATGGCGAACGCCAGCGTGTCGAGCGATGCCTGGTAGTTGCCGTTCTCCAGCTGGGTCCTGGCCAGGTCGACGTAGTGCTGCGGCGAGGTCGGCCAGGTCGAGCCGCTCAGCACGCGGTAGGCGACGAAGGCGGCGACCAGCAGCACCACGAAGACCAGCGCGGCGAGCGCTTGGGTCGGCACCCCGCGTCGGCGGCCTCGGCGTGGCGTCGCCGGCTCGGACCGCGCTTTCGTCGGTCGCACGACCGGTCGCGTCGCCGTGACCACCGGCTTGCCCTTCGGCGGTTCCGGCTCGTCGGGCAACCACCGCAGGTGCACGTTGCCGACCTCGATGCGGTCGCCGCTGCGCAGGTCCTTGCAGAACAGCTCCTCGCCGTTGATCGCGACCGTGGTGCCCCCTCGCACGGGTTCGATGCGCACGCCGCCGTCGGTTCGCACGAATCGGAACTGGCGATCGGCGATCCCCGGCCACTCGACACGCACGTCGGCGTCGGCGGCGCTGCCGACCACGAAGCTGCCCTGCCCGACCGGCACGAGAAGGCGCTCCCCGTGCGGTCCGCGGATCTCGAGATGGTCGGCCACGACGAGCGCGCGAGCGTACCGAGCGGCCGCCGAGGCGCCAGCCGCCGATCGCTCAGCGACCGGCTGGTGCTGCGCCGGCCCACGCCGGATCGTCGCGATGCGCCGTGCCCGACCCGAAGTTCTGCACCCAGTAGCGACCGTTCGCGCCGAGGCCGAACTCGCGGTGCTCGGGATCCAGCAGGTTGCGATGGTGGCCGGACGAATGGCACCAGGCGACGTGCGCACCCAGCGCGCCGTCCACCAAGGCGATGTTCTCGCTGACGCCGAACGTGTAGCCCGCGAGCTTCATGCGGTCGTAGGGCGTGCGCCGGCCCGGCGTCGGCGACATGTGGGCGAAGTAGCCGAGCTTCGACATCTCGTCGGCGTGGCCGGTCGCCGCTTCGCACACCGCCTTCACGATCGCGAGCGGGCGATGACCGAACATCGCGCGGTAGCCGTTGGTGATCGCGAGCAGTTCGCGCTGCGCGGCGTTCAGCGACCGCGCGACGATGGCGTTGTACGCGTCGACCCGCTGCCACTCGTCCAACGCCTGGCGTTCGGCGACGGTCGCGCAGTAGTCACGCACGGTGACGCTGTCGCCGGGCGGCAGCGCGCGCGCCCATTCGACCCGCGCCAGCAACGCATGGTCGAGTTCGCCGAGTTCGCCGAGGCGGGCGGAGACCCAGTCGAGCCGGTCGAGGTCGCTGCGCAGGTTGGAGGGCACGCGCACCTTGCCGCGTTCGTCGTTCCAGACCGTGCGCAGCGACGCGACGCGGCGGTCGATCTCGGCCTGCACGCGCATGTACTCGGCGTAGCGGTCGCTGGAGACGGCCGGCGGCTTGTACGGATAGAAGTACTTCTTCTCGTCGAAGATCAGCTCCTTCGCACTCGCGCGCGCGGCGTCGAGCTGCGTGCGCTGCGCGACGAGCTTGGCGAGCTGCTTTTCGAGCGTGCCCGTCGTCAGCTTCTTGACCTGCGCCTGCAGGTCGCGCTTCAGGGCGCCGACCGCGACCGGCACCGCGCCCGGATCCGCGCCGACGACCTCCGCCCACAACGCCTCGCGTTGCGCCGGGTCCTTCGCGCGCAGCACCGTGTCGAGTCGCGACGCGAGCGCCTTCGCCTGCTTGTCGATCTCGATCGCGGCCACCGCCACGAACCCGTCCTTGCCGAGCGTGTAGCCGCGAGGATCGAACGGCTCGCCGCGACCCCGCGCGATCACCCGATCGACGTCGCCCTTCGGCGCCGCTTCGGTGCGCGTGAGCCGCGCCAGCAGCGACTCAGCGGCAACACGATCGCCGGCGCGGTAGAGCAGCGTCGCTGCACCCAGACCCGCGCGATCCCGCGGCTGCACTTGCGCGACCAACGCGGCGACGCCGGCCGCCGGCATCTCGGCCCACTGCAGGCGCTCCTCGCCGCCGGCCCCGCCGACCAGCACGTGGCCCTCGACGGCGCGGATGACGAACGGCTCGCCGCGCGCATCCTGCGTCTGCAGCGGCTGCTTGCCGCCGACGGCAGCGGCGACGGCGTCGTGCCAGGCGCCCAGCACGTCCATCTCGTCGGCGCGCGCGGCGAGCCGCGCGGCGAAGTCGGCATCACGTTCGCGCACCGCGTCGCTGGCGGTGCGCAGATGGCCCGCGGCCTCCGCGAACGCGCCGCGTTCCTCGGCCACGCGCACCGCTTCCATGTGGCTGCGCAGCACCGCGAGCGTCGCGGCGCGGGCGACCGGGTCCACCGACCCCGCCGCTGCCGGTGCGCCGGGCGCTGCCGGCGTCGGGCTCGGCGTCGCGACCTTGGCCGCGTCGGCCGGCGCCTTGCCGAGCGTTTCGAGCGAACGGATCGTCGTCGTGATCGCGGCGAACTCGGCCGTCGGCGGGAACCGATGGCGTGCGCCGTACAGCAGCAGGGCCCCCGCGCGGGGATCGCCGTGCTTGGCCTCGAGCGCCGCCTCTTCGAGCAGCCCGGCCATCGCCCGCTGCGCGACGGCGCGAACGTCCGCGACCTTGGTCTCGAGCTTGGCGACCGCAGCCTCGTTCTCTTCTTCGGCGAGGCTCGCCTGCAGCAACGCGATCGCCTGCGCGAACAGCCCCTGGGTCACGAGCCGATCGATCTCGGCGACGTCGACGCGCACGGTCGGCGACACGGTGGCGGTCGCGGCGGGCGAAGAGGTGGTCTCGGCGTCCGGCGTCGCGACCGACCCCGTCGATGGCCCAGCTACAGATGGCACCGCCGGCGACGACGGCGCTGGCGCCGGTCGTTGCTGCGGCGCGGTCGGCACCGCCGGATCCGGGCTCGCCGTCGCGGCAACGGTCGGCGACGGCGCGGTGCGCGGCGCGGCCGGACGGCGGTCGATCAACTCCCGCAGATTGCCGCGCACCGCGCGCGCCGCGAGCCGCTCCTCGGTGTCGCCGTCATGCTCGAGGCGACGCAACTCCTGGCTCCACTCCGCGTAGCCGCGACCATCCGCGGCATCGAGCACCGCGGCGGTCAGCCGTTCGGTCACGGCGTCGATCGCCGCCATGGCTTGCCGTTCGCCGGCGAGCCGCTGCAGGCGATCGTCTTCGGCGCCAGCCCACAGCCGTTCGAGGCGTTCGATGTTCGCCCGGGCGCGGTCGAGTTGGCCATCGACTCGCAGCCGCTGCACCTGCGCGAGTTCGTCGGCGACGTGCGAGGACTTGCCGGTCGCCGCGAACCAACCGACCGCACCGAGCACGACGACCGCGGCCAAGATCGGCACGAGCTTGCCGCGGCTTCGCGCGGCGGGTCGCCGACGCGGCAGCGCCTCGGCGAGCACGTCGTCGGCGAGCGCCCGACGCGTCACCGCTCGCCCGACCACGATCACGCTGCGACCGATCTCGATGCGATCGCCGAGGGTCAGGTTGACGACCTCTGCCGGCGCGCCGTTGACGCGCATCGGCGCCAACGCGATGGCGCGAGCCCCGCCGGTCACCGGCTCGATGCGAACGTGTTCGGCGGCGATGCCTTCTTCGCTCAGCACGACCTGGGCCGAGGGACCACTCCCGAGCAGGACCGGCGTGGCGTCGAGGGAATGGAGGAACGTCTGACCGCGGTCGAGGATCTGCAGCGTGAACATGCGCTCCGGGCCCGGACGCGAGCAGGGGGCGGCTGGCGGCCGAGCGGGGCAGGATCCTAGCGAAGGGAAGCGGCCCGGCCCACCCGCTCGCGTTCGGAACTGGTCCCATTGCGGTGCTCGAACGGCAGATTCGGCGGGACGGGGACCGCAGCCGATTCCAGACCGCAGCTGTCGGGGCGGTCGATTCGCCGCCGCCGGCTCGATGGCCCCGATGCCATCGCCAGGGTCGCGGGCGCGGCCGCGGCCAGCGCCCGGACCGTTCGCCCTCTACCGCGGGGACTCGGGGAACTTCAGGTACGGCAACCGCACGCCGTCGAACGTGAAGTTCGTGATCAGCAGCTCGGGCGGCGGCTCGAAGCCACGCCCGCCGTCGAACGCGATCAGGTCGTTCTGCTCGACACCGTCGCCGGACACGCCGAGCGCACCGACGAGCTGGCCGTCCTTGTAGAGCGGCACCGAACCCGGGAAGAACGTCAGCCCGTTCTGGTAGCCCGGGTCGGGCGGCGCGTTGCCCCAGCGGTCGAACTGCGCGGGCAACTGGTTCTGCCGCGCGAGCGCGAACAGCGGCCCCGGGGCCGTGCCGTCGATGCCCGGCGGATAGAACGGCTGCGACAGGAAGCCGAGGGTGCGCGTGGTGAGCGCGATGCCGCGATCCTGGCCGGTCGGATCGTCGGGGAAGCCGAGCCAGGTGTCGCCGTTCGCGAACGCGCTGGTCGCCAGCGTGCGCGGCTGGCAGTAGTAGACGACGCTGCGCGCCTTCGCCGGCACGACGTCGACGGCGTCGCACAGCGTGTCCTCCATGCGGAAGTGCGCGAGGATCAGGCCACGGGTGTCGACGACCGTCGCGATCACCTTGGCGCCGCTGCCGAGCGGCAGGCGCACCTGCGCGCGGGTGATGTTCGCGCTCTCCACGACCTGGTTGATGATCGTCTCGACGTCGGTTTGCGTCAGGGCGGGCACCGTCGGGTTCAGAATCACGTTGGCCAGGCGGGCGCCGAAACGCGCCGGACGCGGGCCGATCAGGAAACCGAACGGGTCGATCTGGCCGAAGTTCGGCTGCACGAGCCAGTTCGGGTCCAGCCCCGGAAAGCCCGGCGGCGGGCCTGCGAGCGTGCCCGCGGGCCGCGCTGCGAACTGCACGTACGGGAGCAGGATGCCGACGATCGTGATCGCGCCTTCGAGCGGGATCGCGTCGAAGAAGAAGTTCGGGCCGCCGGCTTCGCGTCCGGACGCACCTTCGATCGCCGAGAACTCCGCGAGGTCGAGCTGCGGCGGCGTCGCCAAGCCGGCCCGCACGTAGACGCCGATGCCGCCGACGTGGCGCAGCACCCCGGTGCTGTTGGGCTTGTAGAGCGGCACGGCGCCCGGCAGCGGCGAGATGCCGGGGCTCGGGAACGACCCGTTCGGAAAGCCCCCCTGCAGGTTGCGCGACGGGAAGAACTGCGCGAATGCGAACTGCGCCGCCGTGTTGTAGACCGTCTGCGGCGTGGTCGCAGTCGAAGCGATCAGCGCACCGCGGTTGGTCGCGTCGAGCTGCCACAGCGGGCCCTGCGGCGTGCCGGCGATGCCGATCGTCTCACGCTTGGGCGCGATCACGCTGTTCGGGAACAGTCCGGCGCCCGTGCTCACCGGCACCTGCGATTCGACGAAGTTCGGTCCGAACGTCGGCGGGAAGTGGAACGTCGCCAGCGTCTCGACCGTGCGCGACGACAGCGGCGCCTGGCTGTTGCTGAAGAACGCCGTCGTGCGCGCGAGGCTGACGGCGATGTTGTCCTCGTCGTTCGGTGTCGCCCCCACCGTGCTGTAGGCGCCGATGACGAAGCCGGTGCGGTCGACGACCGCGACGTGCACGAACGGGCTGTTCGTCGCCTGCACCGCGCGCGTGATGATCGTCTGCACTTCACCGGCGGAGAGCGGAATCACGTCGCCGAACACGGGCAGTGTCGGCAACGACGTGCCGCGGCCATTGCACGCCGCCGCCAGCAACACGACCACCGCCAGCGCTGCCGTGCTCACACCAGGACGAAGGGAGTTCGGGTGCATGGCGCTACCAGGTCGTGATGAGGTTCAGGAAGACGTTGTACCGCATGTCGTCGCTGTCGTAGATGCGCGTGAACCCGTCGTCGGGGAACAGCACCGAGCCGCCGACCTGCACGATCACGTTGTTGGTCAGGAACGGGCGGTACTGCGTGCCGGTGAACAGCTCGAAGCCGATCGACTTGTCGACGTCGGCCGTCTGCAGCAGGAACTCGAGCGTCTCGGTCTTGTCGAAGCGCAGGTACTGGCAGCCGACCTGACCGCGCCACTTCGGCGTCAGCTCGGCGTCGACCGCGGCACCGAGCAGCAGCACGCCCGGGTTGACGAAGTTCGCCTGGCCCTGCGTCTTGCTGGTCTGCAGATCGGCGAGCGGGCTGCCCGGATTCGTCAGGCTGGTGCCGACCAGCTTCAGTCCCTGCGAGTTCCAGTAGGAGAAACTGCCGCCGCCGAAGTTCGGCGTGTCGACGATCGCGTCGAAGCCCTCGGCGTCGCCGTCGCGCGGGTCGCTGTCGCCCGACGCCCACAGGCCGAACACGCGCGGCCGCCACCAGTCGATGTCGATCGACAGCTCGGCCGCGACGAACGTGGCGTCGATGTCGGTCGAGCGCGCGGCGATCGGGTTCTGCGACTCACGCCCGAACGCCTTGTAGAGCGCGTGCGTGACGTTCCAGCGGCCGAAGTGTCCTTCGCCGGCCCAGCCCAGATAGTACGCATCGAGCTTGCTCGGCGTGAAGTTGCCGATCGGGGCCGGCGCGATCAGGAACGCGTTGTCGTCGAACTCGACCGAGCGGCGATCGCGGTTCCAGTGGAGCGACGCCGACGTCGTGTAGCCGATCACCGGCCAGTCCTGGCGGTAGACGTTGGCGACCAAGACGTTCTGGTCGCGGTCCTCGTAGCGGACCAACTGGCTGTTGGTGTCCTTGTCGAGCTGGTCGAACAGCGCGACGTTGTACTGCCACTTGTTGTCGTCGGCGTTGCCGAAGAACCGGATGCCCAGGTTGCTGTCCTCGAACAGGAAGCCGCGGAAGTCACTGCGGAACGGCAACACGCCGACCTCGACGCTGGCGAAGTCGTAACGGTCGTTCCAGTCGAACAAGTGGTACTCGAGGAACGCCTCCTGCAGCGTCACGTCGCCGCGTTCGCGCGTCGTGCCCTGCGACGGATCGATGACGACACCGCCGACTTCCCCGATCTCGAGCCGGGTGTAGTTGAACACCGGCGTCACGCGCACCCGCCAATCGACGGGCTTGAACGCCTGCTGGCCGCGGAACAGGTCGAACGACAGCGCGAGGTCGTTCTGCAGGAACGTCTGGCGGCTGTCGCCGAAGAACGCCGGATTGACGTTGCCCGGACCGGTGATGCCCGAGCCGGTCGGCACGTCGCGCTTCTCGAAGAAGAGGCGGTTGGTCGCCGTGACCGAGAAGAACAGGTCTTCGTGGCCCGGCAGCGGGAAGTCGCCCTTGAGCACGTTCTGGCGGTACGGGTTCCACGGCGAACCAGGTTCGTTCAGCACGTAGGCGGGCGGCTGCACGCCGTCGACCGGGCGGCCGGGCGCGAACCAACGCGACGGGAACGGCTCGAAGTCGCGCAACGTCGCCGGCCCGCTGCCCTGCGGCGGGGCGCCACCGGCTTGCGCGCGCAGCGCCGCCGGCGAACCGAGAACCACGCCGACGATCAGCGGACAGACCCAGCGTGCCATGACGACCTCATGAGTGGCTTCCGACGAGGCGCGGGATTGGAGCGACGGGCCGCATGCCAGGGAAGCGCCATCTTCGCGACGCCTCGACCGATTCGCGGCCCTCGCTTCCACGCACGCGATTTTCTAGGATCGGCGGGCCGCGCATGGCCCGCTTCCAGCTGCTCGTCCGGGAACTCGGCAAGGCGCCACGAGTGGTGCCGCTGACCGAGTCCGTCGTCGTCGGTCGCTCACGCCGAGCCGATCTCGTCGTCGACGACGATGAAGTCGGACGTGAACAGTTCCGCATCGGCGAAGCGGCGGGGCTCGTGTTCGTCGAGGGCATCGGCCAGACCAACCGCACGCACGTCGACGGCACGGCACTCGATGCCGGCCAACGCGTCACCATCGCGGCAGGTGCGACGATCAAGATCGGACGCACGGTGATCCAGGTCATGGCCGGCGAGCCGAGTTCCGCCAGCCCCGGACCGACCGGTGAACTCGACGCGACGATGGTCGCCGGCGGCCCGAGCAAGGTGCCTCCGGACCAGGAACGCACCGGCGGCTTCACGCCGCCCAACCGCGCCGCCGGGCAGGAGACCACCGGCGGTTCGAGTCGGCCGACGCCACCCTCGGAGGCGGACCTCGGAAGAACGATGAACGTCCCGCGGTTCCGTCCAGGGCAGCCGCAGCCACCCAGCACGGTGCACGGCACGCCCGTGCCGAAACCTGCGGCCGGGGCGCCAGCGGCGAAGGCCGACGCCGGCCCGAGCGGCGAGGACTTTGGGCAGACGATGAACGTGCCCGCGTTCCGGCCAGGACAAGCGCCGCCCACCCCCAAGCCGCCGACGGTGTCGCCGACCCCGCCAGGCAAGGCCGGGCCCGCGAAGTCCATGCCCCCGACCGACGTCGACGACGGCAGGACAATGCCGCTCCCCGCGCGGCCGGGTGGCAGCGCGCCGGCCGCGACCAACCAGCCCGCTGCGCGCCCACCGACACCCCCGCCGGCGACTCCGGCGACTCCGGCAACCCCAGCGACTCCGGCGACGCCCGCGGCCGCCGGCGCGACGCCCGACGGCAACGCGCCGGCCAAGCCGCCCGCGCGCCCGACGACCGTGGTGGTCGCGCCGCAAGAACTCGCCGGCCTCGACGCGCGACCCGCGGCGATGGCTGCCGCCGACCTCGAGTCGCGGCTGCACGGCGCCGTGCCGCGCCTGTTCGTGAAGGGCGAGTCGATCCGTCGCCGAGTGCGACTGATGAAGACGAAGTGCCGCGTCGGACGCGCCGAGACGGCCGACGTGCTGCTGCCGAACGAGTCGGTGTCCGAACAGCACGCCGAACTCGAGTTCGACGGCACGCAGTGGATCGTGCGCGACTGTGGCAGCACCAACGGCACGCTGGTCGACGGCGCGGTGGTGCGCTCCGCGACGCAGCGGATCGGCCGCCACTCGCTGCTCGGCTTCGGCAACCTGCGCGGCCTGTTCCTGTGCAACGACCCGGCGCGCGCCGCCGAGGATCGCCGGCTCGAGCAGCGCGCCCTGCAGCACCTGGTGACCGTGGGCCTCGTGTCGCGGGACGTCGCGCGCCAGGTGTCCGAGGCCGTCGAACGCGACGGCACGCAGACGGTCGCGGAGATCCTGCTCGGCGACACGCCGCTGCAACCCTCGGACTGGGTCGCGGCCGTCGTCGCCACGCGCAACAAGAAGTCCCTGTGGGATCGCCTGAGCGGCTGGTTCCGCCGCAACAAGCCAACCGCATGAACCTGGGCCTGTGGCGTTCCTGGCACGCGGTCGTGGCGATCGCCGTGGTCGGCGCCCTGTTCGCCTGGCACCTCGCCGCACCCCTGCCGTTCGGCAGCCGCTTCGACGACAACGTCACCTACCTGCTGACCACCGGCTGGATCGCGGTCGTGCTCTACGTCGTGCTCGCGCTCTACGCCGCGCGCCGCGCCGCGCACCGCCTCCGCCTGAGCCCGGAGTTCGCGTGGAAGGCCCAGCTGCCCGCGCTCGAGCGTGCGCAGTCGGCGCTGGCCGGCCTGCAGCAGGCGATCCTGCGCCGCGAGATCGCCGGCGCACGCGCCGTGCGGCAACGCGCGGCGGCGATCCTCGCCGAGCACGGCGTGAACAAGGTGCTGCGCGTCGGCGTCGTGCCCGACGAGCGGGCGCTGGGTGCCCTGCGGCTCGAGGTCGCTCCCCGCGAATGGCTGGGCCGGCTCGCCGCGTGGCTGCATGCGCACCTGTGGTACGGGTTCGCGGCCGCAGCGATCGTCTGGTTCCACGGCGGCGGCCGCTGCGGCTCGACGATGGGCCTGCTGCTCAACGCGCTGAGCTACTTCGTCATCGGCAGCGGCGTGCTCGGCGCGCTGCTCTGGACGTTCGGCCCGACGTGGCTGACGCGCGCCGAACGCGAACTCTCGGTCGAGAAGGCGGCCGCCCTGCGCAGCCACTTCGCCCGCAAGATCGCCGAAGCCGAAGCGCTGCCGGCGACGAAGGCGAAGGACGCCGCCGACGCCCTCACCACCGCGAAGCTCGCCGCCGACGAAGCGGCGCGGGCCGCCGCGAACCCGGCACTCGCCGGCAAGGAACTCGAGGCCGCCACGAAGGCCGCCAAGAAGACCGCCGACGACCTGAAGAAGGCGCAGGGTAAGGCCGACGCTGCCGCCGCTGCGATTCCCGCCGAGACCGAGCGGCTGCGTCCGGAGATCGCGGCCCTGCGCGGGCAGCAGGCGCTCGTCGACCGCGAAGCCGCGCGGCTGCTGCGCTTCCGCGCGCTGCTGCGCGGCTGGCGTCTCGTGCACGTTCCGTGTTCCATCGCCCTGCTGGCGCTCGTCGCCGTGCACGTGCTCAGCATCTGGTGGTACTGAAGCCATGACCGCCCTCGACACCGCCCTCGACGCGCTGCTCGCTTCGCCGCTGTTCGCCGGCGTCGCCGACGAACTGCTCGACGCCGTGCGCGCCGAGGCCGCGATCACCGCCGGCACCCACGAGTGGGCCGCGAACGTCGCGCCGCGAGCGGGCTTCGTGCGATTCGCCGAGCTGCCCGCGGGCACCGAAGTCGTGCGGCAAGGCGACCTGACCACCGAACTGGTCGTCGTGCTGGCCGGCGAATGCGAGGCGCTGCAGGCGCGCGCGGGTCGCGAGGTGCACCGCCACGTCGCGTCGGGCCCTGGAGCGTGGTTCGGCGAGGTCAGCGCACACAGCCACCACCCCGCCCTGGCGACGTGGCGCACGACCGGGCCGACGACGATCGCCGCGATCGAGGCGCGACTGTTCAGCCGTCTCTACGCCGAGGACGAGGCGTTCCGCGCGCGCATCGACGAGAGCTACCGCGGCCAGCTCGGACTGCACCTGCGCGCGTCGTCGTTGTGCCGCGAGCTCGACGACTCGGCACTCGCGCACCTGCAGGCGAGCGCGCGCCTCGTGACCTTCGACGCCGACCAGGTCGTCGCCAAGGCCGGCGATGCAGCCGACACGTTCTGGCTGGTGCGCGCTGGTGCAGTCGCCTGCTCGACGACGACCGGCGGCCGCGAACGCGTGCTCGCCTACTACAAGGGCAATGCGACGTTCGGGGAGCACGCGATCAGCACCCCGGGCGGGACCTGGCCTGCGACCTACAAGGCGCTGATGCGGAGCGCCCTGGTCGCGATCCCACGCGCGGCGATGCAGAACCTCACGCCCGCGGCGCAGGCCGGACTGACGCGCGCCGCCGGCCGGCTGCTCGGTGCCGCCGACGTCGACGCGGCGCTGACCGGCAGCAGCGGGCTCGGCGGATCGGTGCTCGACGAACTGCACGTGATGGTCGAGCACGAGTCGGTGAAGGGCGGCAGGGCGCTCGTGATCGATCGGCAGAAGTGCGTGCGCTGCAACGTGTGCGTCGAATCGTGCGTCGCCGTGCACGACGACGGCGTGCCGCGACTGTCGAAGGTCGGCACACCGGTGCTGACCGACGAGGTGCTGGTCACCGCGTGTTACCACTGCGAACTGCCCCAGTGCATGTTGTCGTGCGAGTACGCGGCGATCCGGCGCGATCCGCAGGGACGCGTGCGCTTCGAGTACGACAACTGCGTCGGCTGCGCGTCGTGCATCGACGGCTGCCCCTACGGCGTGATCCGCCTCGTAGAACCGGCTCCACCACCACCGCCGATCCAGCCGCTGCTCGCGAGCCTGCCGCTGATCGGCAGCTGGTTCCGGCGCGAAGCGCCGGCCCCCGCCGCGGCACCCGCGGCCGCCAAGACCGCCTCCTGCGGGGCGGGCGGCAAGTCGAATCAGGTCACGGGCAAGACCATCAAGTGCGACCTGTGCGCCGGGCTGCCGTTCGAGGCGTGCGTCTACAACTGCCCGACGTCGGCGATCGTGCGTTCCGAACCGCAGCGGTTGTTCGACCGCCGCCGGGGGCTCTGACATGGCGACGCCACGCATCGTGGTCGAGGACGCGACCGGCGAACTGCTCGCCGGGGCGGGGCCGGTCGTGTTCGGCACGCACATCGGTTGCGACGTCGTGGTCGACGACGCGATCGCGGCCGCGCGGCACTGCGAATTCACGCACGACGGCACGTTCACGGTCCGCGACCTCGGCTCGGTCAGCGGCACCTGGGTCGACGGCGAGAGCGTGCGCGCACCGAGCGCGCTCAAGAGCGGCAGCCAGGTCGTGTTCGGCACCAGCCGCGTGCTCGTCGAGATCGAGGCCGGCGACGCCCTGACCCTGCGCCTGAAGCTGCAGCGGCAGGGTTTCTGGTGGCGCAAGGCCGGCAAGAAGGTGTTCGACAACGATCCCGACGCGCTGGTGCGCGAGGAGGTCGGTTTCGGTCGCTTCCCGGCGCTGCGGGCGAGCAACCGTTTCGCCCTGATCGCCGGCGGCGTGCTGCTGCTCGCGGCGACGTTCGTGACGTCGGTGATGGAGCCGCTCGCCGACGCCGGCCCGCTGCTCCCGTTCCACGCGCAGGTCACGAGCGGCAACCCCGTCGCCGGCGCGCACGCGGACTTCGCGCGGTGCCAGGCGCTCGCCGACGAGCAGGGCTGCAACGTCTGCCACGAGGGCGGCGGCATCCCGCACACGAAGTGCCTGCAGTGCCATCCGAGCCTGGTCGCGAACGGCGGCGCGCACCCGTACCTCGGCGACGGGGTGCTCGGCACGAGCACGAAGATGCCGGTCGAGGGCTTCTGCACGGTCTGCCACACCGACCACCAGGGCGAAGACTGGCTGAAGCCGGCGTCCACGTCGCTGGTCGGCGAATGCGCGGCCTGCCACGGCACGACCCTCACGCGCGAGCAGCTCATCCAGCGCTCGCCGCCACCGCAACTGCCGCCGCCGCGGCAGCGCGCCTTCGCGAGCTACCGCTTCCCGCACGCCTCGCACGTCGGCAAGGGCTTCGACTGCGCGGTGTGCCACCGCGTCGACGGCGCGGTCGCCGCCGCCCGCAGCACCGGCCTCCCCGACGATCCGCTGCGCGACGACTTCGCCGAGGTGCCGTACGAGACGTGTGCTGCGTGCCACGTTCCCGGCGCGGCCGCGGTCAGCGGCATGTCCGCGCAGCAGCAGGCGGAGTGGCGCGCGAAGGACCACCAGTGGAACGTGACCTGGCACGGCACCGACGGCGGCGGCGCCAAGTGCGCGCAGTGCCACGTGCAGGGCCAGCGCGAGGGCCGGGCCGTGTTCGGTCCGGAGATGAAGACCGTGCCGCGGCCGACGGCCTCGGCCGAACAGTACGCGGCGGAACGCGCGCTCTACGCCTCCGGCAACCGTCGGCACGCCAAGGAGTTCGCGGACCACGCCCAGGGCCAGGCCTGCACGGCCTGCCACAAGAGCGGCAGCATCTCCGACCAGCCCACGAGCGCGCGACCGTTCTGGCACGCGCTGCACGTGGTCGACGGCGCCCTGCAACCCGCGGCCGGTGCGGGCGGCACCATCAGCAGCGACGCGAAGGCGGGCTGCGTGTCGTGCCACGGCGACCTCGCCCGCAGCAATGCCCTGCGCGACGCGAGCGTCGCCGCCTACCACTGGCCCGACACGCCGGCGGCGCAGGCTGCGTGCGCGACGTGCCATGCCGAAGGTGGCAAGCCGCTGACGCTGCAGTCCCGCTCGACGACGATCGCTGCCGAACGGCGCACGGTCGGCATCGCGTTCCCGCACGACGTGCACGTGACCTCGGCGTCGTTCGGCAAGGGCGGCTCGCTGGCCGAAGGCTGCTTCTCCTGCCACGAGTTCACGCCGGCGAACGGCGACCTGCTGCACATGGTGCCGCGCACCAAGCCCGGCGCAGCGGATTGCTCGAGCTGCCACACGGGCCACGACGACATTGGCGGCGGCGAGTGCCAGCAGTGCCACACCGTCGATCGCACCGTCGCGAGTTCGTTCCAGCTGGCGGCGGCGATCGCGGCCGGAACGGTCGTGAACGGCAAGCCAGCGCCGCCATCACCGATGCGGTCCTGGCCCGGGCAGAATGCGTTCAGCCATCTGTCGCGCGGCCACGCCGAAGTGGCGTGCGCCGAGTGCCACGATCCTGCGGCGATCGCGAAGAGCGACGCGGTCGGCAACGTGCCGATCCCCGACGACTCCACGACGTCGTGCCGCAAGTGCCACCTGCAGAAGCAGTTCCACTGGCGCTGAGCCGACGGGACGCCTTCGGCCCGCCGAGCCCAGCCAAGAGATCCGTCGCTCATCCCCCCGCCTGCGGGGTGCCCGGATAGCCCTTCGGGTCGTTGCCGAAGCGCGCCCGTGTCGCCGCGCCGCTCGGCTGGCGACGCAACCGCATCAGCTCCTCGTCCCTGCCGAACACGGCGGCCTCGAAGCGCCCGCCATCCATCGGTTTCCAGTGGCAACGCAGGCACTGCTCCGGCTCCTTCGCCGCGGCTCCGGCGTGCGGGCTCGTCGACGTCGCGAACAGGTGGTCCTTGCGCGGCACGCGCAGCCCCGGCCAGCGCACGTCCGGCGCGAGCACGGCGCGGTGGCAGTCCGCGCAGGCGCGGTCGAGCGGATGGAACTGCGTGTCCGCGAAGCCACCGAACACCGTCTGCTCGCAGCGATGACGCGGGTCGTTCGCGGCGGCCGGCGAACCACGACGCGCCGGGATCGCGAGCGCCGCCGGCTTGCCGGCGGCGTCCTGGTGGTGGCAGACGGCGCAGCTCTTCACCTCGTCGTCGAACAGCCGCTCGGCCTTGGGCCCGCCGGCCGCATGGTCGTGGCACTGCGAGCAATCGAGCGCCTTGCTCTTGGTCGCGTAGTCCTGTCCGCCGGCTGCGGGTTCGTGGCAGTCGGTGCACGAAGCGCCCGCCGCGACGTGCGGACCGTGCGGGAACGCGACCACCTGGCGCGACGGCAATGCCGCGGGCAGGTCGACCTCCTTCACCTCGCCGCCGAGGTGGCACTGCGAACACGACTGCAGTGAGTAGGTGCGCCCATCGCTGCCGCCCAGCAACGGCGCATCCGCCGCCGTCGACGCGGCCGGGTGGCACTGCGCGCAGTCCTGCGCCGTCGGCTGCGCGGGCAGGTGCGTGTCGTGCCGGAACATCCGCCGCTCGATGCGGCTCGGCAGCTCCTGCACACGCGCGCGGTGGCAGTCCTTGCAGCTGGCCAGTTCAGGGCGGCCGCTCCTGGCGATGCCCGGAGTCGTGATGTCGGGGTGGGTGTGCGTCGCGAACTGGAACGTGCGCTCGGTCTGCCGCGCGACGGCGACCGTCGGACGCGTCGCGACGAAGTCGGCGGCGCCGAAGTCGTGGCAGCGCGCACATTCGCCCCAACCGCTCTTGCCGTCCTCGACCGAACCGTCGCTCGAATCGTGCAGCGGCGCTCGCGCCGTCTCGCCGGTCTTCCATCCCGGGACGTCGTGGCAGGTGATGCACGCGAGGTACTCGTGCTTGCTCTTGCCGTCCTTGAACGGGAAGTCGCGGTCGACGAGCCCGATCGCATCAGGGTCCGAGATGTGGCACGTTCCGCACGAGCCCGCGCCCTCTCGGGCGATCGCCGCGTAGGCGGCTTCGTTGGCGACGCCGTCGCGTCGCGCCGCTCCGGGCTGGAGGAACCGGTAGTGGTCGGCGTGCGAGAACGCGCCCAGCGACCACAGCGGCCGCACGACCTTCTGGGTGCTGGGCGCCGCCTTCGCGGCGGTGCCCTGCGCGTCGGCCTGGTGGCAGCTGCCGCAGTTGGTCTGCTTGATCGCGCCGGTACCAACCTCCGCGGCCGCAGCGCGCGGAATGTCCGCGTGGCATTCCGCGCAGGCGATGCCGCCGTGGTCGTAGTGGTCGAAGTCGCCGCCGACGGGCAGTTCGGGGTTGTTGATGCCGCCGGTCGGGCCCGCGAACACCTTCGCCAGCGTCTCGACGTACTGCGCAAACTGCGCGGGCTGCGGCGGCGTGAACGGCCGCGCGACCGGATGCTGCGGATCCTGCGTCGCGGGCATGCGGAACCAGCGCATCGCCTTCAGTTCGGCGAAGTCGTTCTTGGCGACCTGGGACGGCTCGTGGCACCGCGCGCACTGGCCCGCACCGGTGACGATGTCGAAGTCGGAGACCTTGACCAGGTTCACCGGCAGGTGGCACTCACGGCACTCGAGCATGTCGTGCGTGTGGTGCCGGAACGCGTCGCGCGTCGCGGTCGCGTAGCGGCCCAGGTCCTGCTCCCATCCCTCGGCGTACTGCTTGCCGAGGTTGCCGGGCAGGTGGCACGCGTCGCACTCGCGCTGCGGCGCCGAGACCGCGTTCTGCGCGTCGAAACGATGGCAGCCGCGGCAGTCGCGCCACACCTCGTCGGCCTGCAGGTTGAACCAGACCTGACCCACGTGCTGCGCGTGGCTGAACTTCTTCACCGCCGGGTCCTGCGGCTCCGGAGCGCCCAGCGTCGCCACCACGGTCGCCGAGGACCAGACGACCGCGAGCAGCAGCAGCGCCGGGACGTTCACGTCACTCCGCCTTGCCGAGCGGTTGGATCTTCACCGGCCCCTTCACGCGCGCCTGGCACGCGAGGCGGCACTTGCCCTCGTCGAAGCGGCTGCCGAAGTACTTCTTCGACTTCTTCGCCATCGTGTTCTTCTCCTTGGTCGTCGCCTCGCTGAGGGACGCCATGCCGTCGAGCACGACGACGCAGCACTTGCCGCACGTGCCGCCCGACTCGGTCGGTTCGGTGTCGCTCCAGCACTCCCACTGCGTCTGGCAGACGCCGTCGATGCTGTCGGCGTCGCTGCTGGCGCGGCCGTTCTCGGCCAGCGCGCTCGCCATCGGCAGCTCGGGGTTGGCGGCGATCGTCGCCCCGTCGGCGAACGTGACGCCCGGCGCGCCGCCGGGGGCGGCCTTCGCGGCGGGCGCCGCCGCAGCCGGAGCCGCGGCAGGAGCCGCTGCCGGAGCGGGCGCGGGGGCCGGTTTCGCGGCGGGCGCCGCCGGTCCTGCGGCGGGTGCGGCCGGCGCCACCTTGATCCCGACCTGCGTCCCTGGCGCCATCGCCGCGGGCGGCAGCTTGCCCTGCGCCGTGCCGGTGAGCTGGCTCTTCAGCTCGACGAAGCGGAAGCGCTGCTCGCCCATCCACACTTCGTCCTCCTCGTTGAGGCGCAGCGAGCCACGCAGCTCGAGGAACGTGCCGTTGCGGCTCGCGTCGCGGATGCGCGCAACGCCACCGGCATCCGTCGCCAACAAGTGCGAGCGCGACAGGGCGAAGTCGCGCGGATCGAGGTCGTCGCGGCCGATCGACTTCTCCTCGCGCGTCAGCGGCAGCGACCGCACCACGTTGCCCTTGCCGTCGAGGCGCGACAGGCAGAGGCGTCCGTCGGTCAAGTCCACGCGCAGCCGCTGGCGGCCGGCGACGATCACCGAGCCGGGCTGCGCCGTGCGTTCGCTGTTGACGCGCACGTAGCAATCGCCGCCGTACGGCTGGTTGGTCACGTAGCACTCGTCGACGTCGACGCGGAACGCGGCGTGCTGGTCGAGCAGGAGCGCGTCGCCGCCGACGACCACGCGGCCCGCCGTGCGACCGATCACGTGGTCGCCGACGACGAAGAAGTGCTCGGTCTTCGCGGCGGCGTCGCCCGGGCCGATGTGCACGACCAGAGCGCCGACCTGCGGCTCGGCGACGACCGGGGCGGGGGCGGGCGGCGGCGTCGGCAGAGCCGGCTTCGACGGCGGCGCGATCGTCTGCAGCTTGGCGAGCTGGGCCGCGATCGCATCGTCCGACGCGCCCTTCTTCATGCGCTGGAACACGGTCTCGGCGATCGAGACGCCTTCGTTCATCGCCCGCTTGAAGCTGGTCTCGCTCTCCTTGACCGTCGACTGCAGCGCCTCGGGGCGGAAGTCGGCGGTCTCGATGTACGCCGGGTGCAGCAGACCGCCGGCCAGGAACACGTTCGGCACCTGCGACTCGCGCAGCGCGGAGACCGCGAGGCGCTTCTTCGCCGGCGCGTCGGCGAGTTCGAACTCCTTGATGCCGATCGCCGACAGCAGGTCGGTCGGTCGCTCGCTGCCGATGAACGCGAGCACCTGCTTCTTCTCGAACTCGTAGCAGACGAGCTCCGGCGGCAGGTTCTGTTGCTCGACGCGCTTGGTCTTGACGGCGACGAACTCCTTGCCCTTGTCGTCCTTGAACACCGCGAGCGGCTCGGACATCGGCAGGTAGCGGATGTTGCCCTGCGTCCACGCCTCGTAGAACTTCGCCGCGAGCGCCTTGCCCTGCGCGACCTTCGGCATGCCGCGGCCGCGGTAGCACCAGAAGATGTCGCTGTGGTCCTTCGCGGTCGCCTTGGCGAACGCGATCGACACCACGGCTTCGGCCGCGGACATGCCGCCGCCGACGACGCACGCCGGCCCGCCGACGAAGTCCGCGGCGTTGCCGAGCTTGTAGCGGATGCCGAGCGCGTCGCCGATCAAGCGCACCTTGGCCGGCGAGCCGCTGCCGAGCGCCAGCACGAGGTTCTTGCAGTACAGCTTGCTCTTCGCCTGCGTCTGCAGCTCCATCACCTCGGCGCAGAGCGTGCCGTCCTTCAGCCGCTCGCAGCCGCCGAGCTCGACGCCGTTCTTGTACGGCACCTTGTTGTCGTCGTAGACCTTCAGCCACTTCTCGTACAACGTGTTCGCAGGCGACTGGTCGTCGTACGGGAACTGCGAGATCAGCGCGCCGCCCTTGGGGAAGACCAGATCGGTGCGATCGCCGTAGTCGGCGTCGACGTCCTTGGGCTTGGGTTGGTGCTCACCCCATTCCTTGACGATGCTGAGCACGCAGTCGCGGTCGATCACCAGCACGGACAGGCCGAGCTCGTGGGCGCGCCACGCAGCGGCGGTGCCGCACGGGCCACCGCCGACGACCAGGAGATCCAACGGGGACGAGGGACTGTCACCTTTCATGGGTGGAATCGGGCGGCGAGCAGGACGGAAGGCGCCGCGCCGCGCGGCGCTCGGGGTTCACTTCGAAGCGGACTGCGGCGCGTACTCGGCGGGCGGCTGGTCGGACACCGTCCAGACCTTGCCGTCACGCAGGTAGAGCTTCTGCATCTCGGCGAGGTTGAACGGACGGCCGCCGATGCGGCCGAACACCGACACCTGGTGCCCGGACTCGTCGACGGCGCGATCGCGTTCGAGGCCTTCGGCGATCGCCACGGCCGGGCCGTGCGTGTCGCGGCGGGCGATCCACTTCGGCCGCGGCTCGGGCGCGAAGCCGTAGGCCGAACGGCCGCCGTCCTCGGGCGTCACGAGCTGCACGACGTGCATGCCGTTCTTCCCGTCGGCGACGACGCCGTAGACGCTGTCGTTGACCATGCCGACCTTGACCTGCCAGGTGTCGCGCAACGCGCCATCGGCGTTCCAGGTCTGCAGCAGCTTCGGCGCAGTTGGCGTGGTGACGTCGACGATGGCGATGCCCTCGGCGCCAGCGCCCACGAACGCCCAGGTGCGCGACACGTAGACCGAGCGGGCGTCGCGGATCGCGACCGCGGGTGCTGCGAGCTTCATCGACGCCGGCACGGTGATGTCGACGACTTCGAGGCCCGCCTTGGTGGTCACGAACGCGTAGCGGAACTGCACACTGACCGACTTCGCGCCGTCGAGCGCGACCGTGGCGAGGATGCGCGGCAGCAGCGGATCGGTGACGTCGACGGCGACGAGACCCTGGTTGCAGCAGACGTAGACGGTGGTGCCGGCGATCGTCAGGTGCTCGGCGCCGTTGAGGGCCCCGTTCGGATTGAAGGTCACCTTGCGCGCGACGAAGTTGTTGTCGGGGTCGCCATCGGTCAGGCAGTCGACGTCGACGACGAGCAGGCCCTCGAACCGGTCGCTGACGTAGGCGTAGCGGTAGGTCTCGTGGAGGTTCTGGTTGCGGCCGCGATACGGGTAGTTCTGCTCGTCGTTCTCCGGGATCCACGGCCGCGACATCGTCGTCGGCATGTTGGTCGGCAGTGCCACCGCGGTCGCGAAGCGGCTCGCCACGTGCGTGTCCTGGCCGAGCGGCGAGACCGGCGCGGTGACGATGCGCTCGCTGAAGTTCTTGTTGGCGACGTTGGCGATGTCGTACACGCGGAAGCCGCCAGGACCGTTCGCGGTGTAGAGGTACTCGCCGCGCTGCTCGAGCCCGAGCACGTGGCCCGAGTGATGGTGCGCCTCGGCGAGCCGGCCGCCGTTCTCACGATGCGCCTTGTGCTCCTCGGGGAACGCCATGCGGTGCAGGTTGCTGCCGATCACCGCCTGCGGCTCCGGCCACTCGGTGATCTTGACGGCCTCGAGGCCGCCGTCCGCCTCGCCGACGTAGGCGTACATCCCGAAGAAGTTCACGTAGTTCGTGCCCATCAGCAGGGTCTGCGCCAACCACGCGTTGTTGTCGTTCTGGTCGCTGAGGTGGCAGTCGGAGCACTTGCGCGTCTCCTTCGTGCGCACGGTGTGGGCGAAGTGCGTGTTGAAGCACTGCCCGTTCATGCCGTTCGCCGCGACCGTGAGCTGCTGCTTGTAGGCGATCGCGCGCTGGCTGTCGGTCGACGACACCATGACAGCCGACGACGAACGCACCGCCGCGACCTTGTTGTCCTTCACGTCGGGCGAGATGCCCAGCATGAACACGTCGTCGCGCGCGACCTGCGGGTTGTAGCTCGCCCAGTTGCGCAGCTTCTTCTGCTCGAAGTGGTGCATGTCGGTGCGCCAGTTCGCCTCCTGCGGCAGGTGGCAACCGAAGCACGACGTCATCCACGAGGTGTGGCAGGCCGCGCAGTCCATGCGCTCGGCGGTGTGCGCACAGGTGCCGTCCGGCTTGGTGACGAGCTTGGCGTAGGCCGCCTGCGCGTTGTAGTCACCGTGGCCCTTGGTCACCGTGTCCTTGACCTGCTTCAGCTTCCACACGAGGCCCGGGTAGAGCATCGAACGCTGCTTGTAGGTGGTGACGTCGCCGTCCTCCTCGATCACGAACCGGTCCTCCCCCCACGGCGTGCGGCCGCCCATCTGCTTCTTCATCCCCGGACCCGCCGTCGGGTCGTCCTTCGCCGCCGGGCCGGTGAAGCGCAGCGTCGCGTGCTGCTGGGCCGTGCCGTGGCAGTCCTGGCACTGGATCTGGATCGCGGCCTGGTACTCGGAGTACAGGTGCGTGTCGCCGTGCACGTCCTGCTCGAAGTGGCAGTCGACGCAGTGCATGCCGCGCTCGGCGTGGATGTCCTTGAGATGCACCGGCTGGCCCGGCTGCGGCGTGAAGCACTTGCGGGCGAAGTCGGCTGCGGTCGGCACCGAACCGAGCTTCGGGATCACTCCCTCGAACTTGTTCGGCTTGTCGTACGGGACCACTTCGCCGTTGGTGTCGAGCAGGTTGCCGCGCCGGTCCATCTTGAACACGCCGCGGAAGATCCAGCCGTGGCCGTGGTAGTCGGCGAACTGCGTGTGCTCGAGCTTCGGGTTGATGTCGGACGCGACCCCGTCGAGGAACGAACGGTCGCCCCACTTGCCGCGCACGGCCGCACCTTCGGGGTTGCGATCGTTGATCGCGCGCACCTCGGCGTGCGTCTTCTCCGGCTGTGCGGCCGGGAACATGTGCTGCCCGTCGGTCTCGTACGACCACATCTGGTAGCCGTAGTACGTGTTCAGGAAGCTGTTCGGCTGGTGCATGTGGCAGACCATGCACTGGCTCGACGGGATGCCGGTCGTGAAGCGGTGCACGATCGGGTGCCCGGCGCGGTCCTGCGGGATCGTGGGATCGCTCGCGAGCGGCCGCTTGTCGTCGGCCAGCTTCAGCCAGTTGGCCTTCTCGCCGACGTTGCCCATGCCGAGGTGGCCGAACTGCGCGTACGGACCGCTGTGCACGGGGTCGCGGTCGTTGGCGTAGATCATGTGGCACGCCGTGCAGCCGCTGCCGCGGAAGTCGCCCGGCTGGTCGTTGGTGCCGAAGAACGACAGGTGCGGGTCGTTCAGGCGCGTCTTGTGCACGTTCAGGGTCGGCAGGTCGACCCGGTTCAGCGTGCCGAGGCCGCGGTCCGACGACCGGTTGTTGGGACGACCCGGATCCTCGAACTTGTCGGGCAGGCCGGGCACCGGCGAGTTCAACCCGTTGAGGCCGAGCGCGGCCGTGCCGAGCCGGCTGCCCTGTTCGAAGATGCGGAAGATGTTGCTGGGCTGGGTCACTTCCCAGTGCGGCAGCGGGACCGCGAGCGCCGACCAGCTGTGCTTCTGCATCTCCTCGGCCGTCGGCGCGCGGTCGGGCTTGCCGGGCTCACGGATCACGTGCTTGACGATCTGCGGCGTTCCGTCGGGACCGTAGGACTCGCCGAGAATCGAACGCTTGGTGCTGACGATGCCGTTGGCGTAGGTGACCGTGCCCCAGAAGTGCTGCGCGGTCGTCATCAGCGACTTCATCACGCGCAGGGTCTCGTCGGCGTGGCACGGACCGCAGGTCACGTTGGCGACGCGCAGGTCGCCAGGATTGACGAAGCGGATCCACTCCGCCGACTCCTCCATCGTCAGCACGTACGGCCGCTCGGGGTTCGCGGAGTCCTTCCACGCCTTCGGGAACGTCGGCTTCGGATGCGCGCCGGCGACGTCTGCCTTCGTCGCGTCGCCACCATGGCAGTGCACGCACGACGCCTTGCGGCCGGTCGGGTGCGGGTCGCTGCAGTTCGTGTGGCAGTCGACGCAGCTGCCATCACTCGGGGCGGCCCGGGTCGCATCGACGACCTGCATGCGGTCCTCGGCGGTCGGCCGCTCGTACGGGGTCCAGGTGCTCTGCGGCGCGCGGCAGCTGAACAGCTGGAACGCAGCGAGCGCAACCACGCCGCCGACAGCCAGTCGCGTGCGTTGGCGGGCGGGCGACGGACGGGAATGCGGGCGAGTCGAGGTTTTTGCCATGCGAGCGATCCGATCCGGGCAACGATGCTAGCCACGCGCGCACCTCGCGCGCCCTGACTTTTTCCGGTGGGCTTGTCGATCGGCAGCGGCTTCGATCGTCGATTGCGCATCCAGCCGGAACGCCCGGCGCAACCCCGACGACCCGATGCCCAAGTTCATGCTCCTTCTGCGTGGCGACGTCACCGCCGACTACAGCCAGTTCACCCCCGAAGACTTCGGCCGCATCCTCGGCGAGTACGAGGCCTGGGGGAAGAAGCTCGAAGCCGAGGGCCGCATGCAGTTCGGCCAGAAGCTGACCGACCAGGGCGGCAAGGTGATCTGGCCGCGCGGCAAGAAGACCGAGGTGAAGGACGGCCCGTACGTCGAGAGCAAGGAAGTCGTCGGCGGCGTCTACGTCATCAAGGCCGACAGCTACGACCACGCGGTCAAGCTCTGCGACGGCCACCCCAACCTCCGGTTCGGCAGCATCGAAGTGCGCGAGCTCGACCTCATGGGCGGCCCGGAGACGTGATCCCGGCGTGACGGCACTGCCGCCCGACCTCGTCGCCGACCTGTTCCGCCACCGCTACGGCCGCATGGTGGCGGGACTCTGCCGCGTGCTCGGACCGGGCCGGCTGCATCTCGTCGAGGACGTGGTCCAGGAGGCGATGCTGCGGGCCCTGCGGCGCTGGCCGGCCGAAGGAGTGCCCGAGCAGCCCGAGGCCTGGGTGTTCCGCGTCGCGCGCAACCTGGCGCTCGACTCGCTGCGGCGGCAGAAGATCGCCGCCAAGGTCGATGCCGAGCTGCAGTCGTGGGCCGGCGAAGCGGCGGTCACCGACGACCCGAGCAACGCGGCCGAGCCCCGCATCGCCGACGACACGCTGCGGATGTTGTTCCTCTGCAGCCATCCGGCAGTGCCGATCGACGCGCGCGTGCCGCTGCTGCTGAAGACGGTCTGCGGCTTCGGCGTGCCGGCGATCGCGCGCGCGCTGCTGCAGAAGGACGCGACGATCGCGCAGCGCATCGTGCGCGCGAAGACGAAGCTGCAGGCCGACGACGTGCGCTTCGAGGTGCCGGGCGCGACGGCGCTGCCCGAGCGGCTCGGGCTGGTCCTGCAGGTGATCTACCTGGTCTTCAACGAGGGCTACCGCAGCCACGCCGGCGCCGACCTGGTACGGCCCGAGCTCGTCGACGAAGCCATCCGCCTCTGCGCCCTGGTGCTCGAGTTGCCCGACCCGTCGCCGCAGGCCCACGCGCTGATGGCGCTGATGCTGTTCCTCGGCGCGCGCAGTCCGGCCCGTTGCGACGAGAACGGCGACCTGGTCCCGCTCGCGGCACAGGACCGTTCGCGATGGAACCGCGTCTGGATCGAGCACGGCTTCCGCGCCTTCCGCGACTCGATCGGCGGATCGACGATCACCGCGTTCCACGTCGAGGCGGCGATCGCGTCGCTGCACGCGGCGGCGCCGAGCTACGCGGCGACCAACTGGCAGCGGATCCTGCAGGAGTACGACCGGTTGCTGGCGCTGCTGCCGTCGCCAGTCGTGCGGCTCAACCGCGCGGTCGCTGTCGGCAAGGTGCACGGGCCACACGCCGGGCTCCTGGCGTTGGCGGGACTCGACGACGAGGCGGCGCTCGACGAGTACTTCCTGCTCGGCGCCGTGAAGGCGCAACTGCACTGGGAACTCGGCGAACTGCCCGCCGCGATCGCGGCACTCGAGCGCGCGCTGACGCAGCCGTGCACCGAACCGGAGCGACGCCTGCTCGAACGCCGGCTCGCCGCCTGCCGGCGCGGCGACGCCCCGGCTCCGTGGTGATCACTCGGGCAGGTCGTTCGGCCGCTGCGCCAGGCCCCACAACTCGCGGAACTTCGGCTGCACGTACGGGTGGAGAGCCTCGCCCAGGTCCGCCGCGACGCCGTTCTTGCGTACGAGCTGGATCACGTCGTCGAAGTCGCGCGGACGGTCGGGCGCCGACAGACCGCTCGCCAGCTTGAGCTCGATGAGTTTCGCGAGCGAAAGGAAGCGCAGGCCATCGCGTTCGATCGCGACGCCGGGCGCCGCGGGATCGGGGAAGACGACGCCATGCGGCGTGCCGTCGCCCGGCAAACCGCCGGTGAGCAACACGTCGATCGGCACCTTCGCCTGCACGTCCCTGACCCCGCGGCTGCCGGCGAACTTCTCGAGCCAGCCGAGGCCGAGCGCCCGTTCCTTGAACCTGGCGAGCCCGTCGGCGGTCAGCAGCAGGTCGATGTCGGTGGTCGCGCGCTGGTGGCCGTGCGCGTTCACCGCCATGCCGCCGCAGATTGCGTATGGGATCTCCAACTCGGCGAGCTTCGCGCCGACGCGCTGCAGGGCCTGATGAACGTCCGAGGTGCCGCGCAGGAAGCGGCCGAGCTGGTCCCAGCCGCGCAGGCGTTCCGATTCGGGCGTCGTCATGACGCGATCATCGGGCGCCACGACGCGCGCGCAACCCGCGGGTCGGGCGCGGCGGGCTCACTCCTGCTGCGGATCGACGATCTGCGCGAGACGCCACAGCTCGGCGTACTTCGGGCGCACGTACGGGTGCAGCTGGTCCGCGAAGTGCTCGCCGAGTCGGTTGACCTTGATCAGCTCCATCACGTCCGCGAGGTCCTTCATGCGCGTCGGTGCCATTCCGCTCGCGATCTTCATCTCGAGCAGCTTTGCCAACGTCACGAACTTCGCTCCTTGGATTTCGATCGCGACCGTCGCCGGATCGGGGAACGTCACCCCGCACGGCCTGCCATCGCCAGGGATGCCGCCGGTCAACAGGAAGTCGATCATCACGCGTGTCTCCGCGTCGCGCACCCCACGACTGCCGGCGAACTTCTCGATCCAGCCGAGCCCGAGCGCGTGCGCCTTGAAGCGTTGCAGGCCCTCGGGTGTCAGCACGACATCGACATCGGTCGTCACCCGGTGATAGCCATGGGCGTTCAGGGCCATGCCGCCGCACACCGCGTAGGGAATACCAAGCTCCTCCAACTTCTTGACCAGCCTCGCCATCGCGAGATGCACGTCCGAAGTGCCCATGAAGAACCTCCCGGTCTGCACGAAGCGCGCCAGGATCTCGGAATCCGACGTGGTCACCGCAACATCTTGGCGCACTCTTCCAGGTGTGCCAACGGGGGCGAACGGCGGCGGCGGAACCGCCCTCAGTACAGCAGCCGCGTGCGGATGCTGACCGGCAGCGCGGCGATGCGATCGCGCACGGCGTCGGAGAGCTGGCGGTCGACGTCCATCACCAGGTAGCCGACGTCCTTGTTGGTGCCGAGTTGCTGCGCCTCGATGTTGGCGCCGAGTTCGCTGACGATCGCGGTGACCGACGCGAGCACGCCGGGCACGTTCTTGTGCACGCTGAGCACGCGATGCGTGTTCTCGCGCGACGGCAGGTTGATCTGCGGGAAGTTCACGGCCCCCTCGCTGTTGCCGCGGTCGATGTAGGCGGTGATCGCGTGCGCGACCTCGCTGCCGATGTTGCGCTGCGCTTCCTCGGTGTTGCCGCCGACGTGCGGAGTGAGCAGCACGTTCGGCAGTCCGGCGAGCTCCGACTGCCACGCCGCCTGGACCGGCGCTGGTTCGCTCGGGAACACGTCGAGCGCGGCCCCGCCGAGCCGCCCGTCGCGCAACGCCGCCGCCAGCGCGTCGATCGCCACGACGCTGCCGCGGCTCAGGTTGAGCAGGTAGCTGCCGGGCTTCATGCGCGCGATCTGGCTCTGGCCGATCATGCCGCGCGTCTGCGCCGTCTCCGGCACGTGCAGCGACACGAAGTCCGCTTCGTCGAGCAGTTGTTCGAGCGTCGGCACCGGCCGCGCCAGGCCGAGCGGCAGCTTGCGCTGCACGTCGTGGAACAGCACCCGCATGCCGAACGCCTCGGCGAGCAGCCCGACCTGCTGGCCGATGTGGCCGTAGCCGATCAGCCCGATCGACCGGCCGCGCACCTCGTGCGCGCCCGCGAGCGACTTGTCCCACTGGCCCCGGTGCAGCAGGGCACTCTTGTCGCCGAGCCGGCGCGCCAGCGCGATGACGCAGCCGAACGTCAACTCCGCGACCGAGCGGGTGCTGGCGTGCGGCGCGTTGAACACCGGCACGCCGCGCTGCGCGGCGGCCGCGATGTCGACCTGGTCGGTGCCGACCGAGAAGCAGCCGATCGCCATCAGGCGGCTGGCGAGTTCGAGTTGCGCGCCGCGCAGCTTGGTGCGCGAGCGCAGGCCGACGACGTGCACGTCGGCGAGCACGGCCGCGAGTTCGTCGCCTTCGAGTGCCTTGCCGATCACGTCGACGGTGTATCCCGATTCGACCAGCGACTCGCGCGCGGCCGGGTGGATGTTCTCTAGCAGCGCGATCTTGATCTTGTGGCGAGGGAACGACGTGCGCGTCATGCGCGCCGAACCCTACGCGCCGTGCGCAGGCCGCTCAATCGGCGAGGGCACCCCGAGCGATCGACAGCGCCTCGAAAACGCCGACGAGGGCGAGCCGGTCATTCGAGCCGAACGGTACCGAGCCGATCCTGCGGATCGCAGAAGCCGCCGAGCAGCGCACAGAACTGCTTCACCAGCGGGTCGGTGTAGAGGTCGTAGTAGCGCTGGTTGTGCGGGCCGACGCCGTGCTCGGCCGAGTAGCTGCCGGCGTAACCGCGCACCGCGAGTTCGTAGATCGACGGCTGCAAGGCGGCGATCACTTCGGCCGCCGCCCGACCGATCGTCGCCTCGTTCCACACCAGATTGAGGTGCGTGCCGCCGTCACCCCAGTGGCCGTAGTCGCAGAGCCGCACGGCCGGCCAATCGCGCGCGAGCAGACGCTCGACGTCGGCGGTGAACGCCGGCAGCGCCGAGCGTGGCACGCTGATGTCGAACGCCAGCATCTTGCCCTCGCTGCGCAAGCTCTCGCTGATGTGGTGGCGGATCTGCCAGAACTCGTCGCCCTTGCCGACCAGCACGTCGAGCACCGCGTCGCCGGCCGTCTCGAGGAACGCGCCGAGCCGCGCTTCGAGCACGGCGTCGAGGACCAACGTGTCGGCAGGCAGCGTCGACGACAGCTCGACCAGCACCGCGTAGCGCGGCAGTTCGGCGAACGGCCGCCGCAGGTTCGGCTGGTGCGCGAGCACCGCGGCGACCGCGTTCGCACTCATCACCTCGAACGCGCTGAGCACGTCGCCGAGATCGGCTTCGAGCGCGGTGAGCAGGGCGAGCACCGCGTCGCCGTCGCGGCACGCCACGAGGGCCACGCTGCGCTGCTTCGGCAACGGCGCCACTTGCAGCACGGCGCGCGTCACGACGCCGAACACGCCCGTGGTGCCGACGAACAGGTGCTTGGCGTCGAGGCCGGTGTTGTTCTTGCGCAGGCGGTTGAGCTGCGTCAGCACGCGCCCGTCGCCGAGCACGACCTCGACGCCGAGCAGGTTGTGGCGCACGTCGCCGTAGCGCAGCAGCCGCGTGCCGCCGGTGTTGGTCGCCACCATGCCGCCGAGCTGCGGATCGGCGCCGAGGTCGACCGGGAACCAGAAGCCGTGCCTGGCGAGTTCCTGGTTGAGCTGGCTGAGCAGCACGCCGCCGTCGACGAGCACCGTGCGGCCCGCCACGTCGAGCTCGATCGTCCGGTTCAGCCGCTCCAGGCTCAGCACCACCATCGTGCCCGATGCGTCGGGCGTCGACGACGCCACGAGTCCGGTGTTGGCGCCCTGCGGGACGACGCGCACGCCGTGTTCGCCGCACACGCGCAGAACCGTCGCCACTTCCGCGGTCGAGGCCGGCCGCGCGATGCAGCACGCCGTACCCTTGCCGTACCGCCAGCCCGTCTCGAAGCGCGCGCGGTCCTCGGGGGTGGTCAGCACGCCACGTTCGCCGAGGGTGGCGCGCAGCGCGGAGACGACGGCATCGACGGTCATCACGGCGTTCTACCGGCCCCGCGACCCGACGAGCACGATCATTGGGCCAAGTTTCCCCGTCACGCCGAGCCGGCTGCGGGCTTGCGACCACACACGAACAGCGTCGCCGCCAGCCGGTGCGCCTCGGGCGCATGGCGCAGCAGCAAGTCCCCGAACTTCAGCGGGAACAGCAGGGCGGTGGCGAGCCCCTTGACCAGGGTGTAGCCGCGCGGGAAGCGGCAACCGGTCGCGACCCAGGCGAACTCGGTGAGCACGTTGACCAGCGCCGAACACGGCCCGCTTCGCACGCCGGTGGTGACGTCGGTGAATGCCGAGAACTCGGCGGCGAGGCCCTGGCAGGACCAGCGGCGATAGTCGGCGGGGTGGCCGTGCCATGGAAACAGGAACGGCACGCTGAACCAGAACGCGCCGCCCGGTCGCAACACGCGATGCACTTCGGCGATCGCGCCCGCCGCGTCGAACAGGTGTTCGCCGACGACGTCGGCAACCACGCCACCGAGCGTGCCGTCGCCGAACGGCAGGTGATGCGCATCGCCGACGACGGCGACGCCGGGGAAGTCGTCGAGATCGAGGTGGATGGCCCCCGCTTCCTGGCTGCAGCCGCTGCCCAACACCAGCACCGGCCCCGGCGCCGCCAGGACCGCGGCACGCGTGTCGCGCCACTGCCTGCCCGGACTGAACTCCGAGGAGATGACCGAACGCAGCGCCGCGACCAGGCGCGAGGGACGTCGGTAGCCGCTCACCATGACCTTGCCGTCGGCGGTGGCGAGGTGCCCACGATCGCGAGAGCTGGCGTCGACCAGGAACGGCACGCCGCGCGCACAGTCGAAGGCAGTGGCGCAACCGCGGCAGCGCAGTTCCACCCCTTCGTCCGACAACGGCGACCGGCAACGAGGACACGCCAACGCGGACCACCAGTCAGGCCGCGGCGAACTCGACGAGGGCATGGCGCCGAGCATGGCCGACGAAGCAACCCTCGACAACGCACGAGACGAGCCGGTGCCATCGACGCCGTCTGGTGGCCCGGCGTTCGTCCGCGGGCCGCCGACTCTCGACCATGCTCAGCCAGGAAGCCTCGGTTGGAGCGAGGTGCGCGCGGAAGCGCGGCCGGCGCGGAGCGTCACGGCCACAACGCGCCGCATCGCCAGCCGAGCCCGCGTGCGACGCCCAATGCGGCGACCAGTGCGACCATCGCCGTGACCACGAGCACGCGCCGCGGCATCGGTCGGTGCGCGACGGCGGCCAGCGGCAACGACATCAGGCGCGCGAACGAGGCACCCACGGCCGCGGCGATACCGATCGCCACCAGGGGCTCCGGCGCCATCAGCTGCACGAGCAGATGCACGATCGGCAGCACGATCGTGAGGCCGATGGCGAACGGCGCGAGGACCGCGCACCACGACTCCCGCCAGCGCTTCCCGGGCAGCAAGCCGAGGCCGGCGGCCAATCCCGGCATGGCGACCGCGAACGCAGTCCCCGGTAGCCAGATGCAGGCAGCACCACCTGCCAGGCTCCACGACAGTGCGGCGACCGCGGCGCGACGTTCGAGCTGCGCAGCGTCCACGTTCGCACGCGGCAACGTGCCGGCGATGGCGAGCGCCATGATGCCCGCGAACAGCAACGCCGCACTGGTCGTGTTTCCCGCGACGTGACCGCGCCATGGCGCCACCAGGTCGAGACCGAGCCCGCCCAGCCACGCGAGGCCGACGACGATCGCCGCACAGAGGGTCACGCCGACGACGTGGCGGAGCAGTTCATTCAGCAGCCCGAGCCATCGTGTGCGTGTGCGCACGAGCGCTGCGATGGCCAACGCCCCGGAGAGGGCGGCGAACCAGGGATCCCAGGTGCGCGGATACACGACCAGCACGAACCCCAAGCAGTCGAAGAACGTGACGTCGGCCGCGCGCAGCGCGTCGAGGTCGACGTCGCCGAGCCGGCGGGCGAGGGCTACTGCGCAGTCGGCCATGTGCTGCACGCTGCGCGGATCGATGTTGGCCGGCGTGTCGTGCGGCGCGTGGTAGGCACAACTGCCGCGCGTGAGGGCGAGGTTGAAGCCCTGCGTGCCGCGCTTCAGGAAGATCGAGAAGTCCGTGTCGTTCGGCAGCTGGTGGTAGACGGCTTCGGCGAACGACGAACCAGCGGGGCGCTCGACCGCATCGGCGAAGAGGCGGACGCGCGCGCCGTTGCGCGGACCGAGTTCGAACAGGAAGGCCGGGCCGCCGTTGCCGATCGCCTCGAGGTTGACGACCGTCTTCACCTTGGCGACGCGCCGGTCGGTGCGAGCGAAGTGCAGCGCCCCGAGCATTCCGCATTCCTCGCCATCGGTCAGCAACAACAGCACGTCGTTGCGCGGCCGCCACCCGGCAGCGGAGAGCGCGCGCAGGGTCTCGAGCCAGCTCACGACACCGATGCCGTCGTCGCCCGCACCCGGCGAACGCACGACCGTGTCGTAGTGCGCCAACAACAAGACCGTGCCGGTCGAAGCACTGCCCGCGATCGGCACCGTGAGGTTGGTGAGCGGCATGCCGAGGACGCCGCGCTGCCGTTCGACCGTGAAGCCAGACGCCTCGAGTTCGGTCGCGATCATGTCCATCGCTTGCCGATGCGCCGGCTCGCCGGACGGCCGCGGCGACACGGCGATGCGCTCGAGCAACGCCATCGCGCGCGCGCCCGAGACTTCGGTCGCTGGCGCCGTTGCCGGCACCACATCGGGCATGCGCTGGCCGCCGATCGCGAATGCGATCGCCGCGAGCAGCACGACGAGAACGATCCAACTGCGGCGCCGGCTCGGGATCATGGGATCGCCGTGCAGAGTGGAGCGAGGGGGCGGAAACGGCAATGCTCGCGACCGAGGTCGTCTGACGCCGTCGCAACCGGCACCATCCCGAGCTGGTGGGCATCGCAGGGGCAGGCGAGCGCTCCGTCCGGCAGGCCGTTCCGCGACCTGCCGGGCTCCTTCGGCGACGGCAGCAAGGCTCGCCGCCTCGCGGGGACCGTCGGCCTCACGCCTTCGCCGTCATCTGGAAGATGCCGGTCGCGTTGCCGCTGTCGAAGCGCAGGTCGAGCCTGCCCGGCGCTTCCTCGGCGCGCGTGATGAACTCGTGGAACGAGCCCGGCACCGTCTCGGCGACCAGCGTGCCGTCGTCGGCGACGAACAGCCGCGCGACGTCCGCGGCGCGGAAGGCGGTCTGACGCACGCGACCGCTCTTGCTGACCTCGACGTCCTCCTTCATCGGACGGCCGAGCTTCTTCTGTTGCTCGGCGACCGCGGCGACGTCGGCGACACGATCGGTCGCGTGGTTGAACGCGTTGCCCTCGGTGGCGATCCACGCCATCTCCTTCGACTCGGCGAGCAGCGCCTTGTAGTCGGCGAGGCGCGGTTCCTGGTGCTGGCGCTCGAAGCAGCCGACGAGGTTCGGCAGCAGCAGGGCCGCGTCCTCGAACGGCAGCGACTTGTTCTTCGCGACCGCGGCCAGCATCGCCTTCGCTGCGAGTGGCAGCGGATCACGCGAGTTGCCGACGACGCGCGCGACGGCGGCCTGGAACCCGGCCGAGAAGCGCTCCGGGTGCAGTTCGCTGACGAAGAACTGCGCGATGTTCTCGGGCAGGTCCTGGTGCGTGTAGGCGCGCCCCGTCATGCCGAGGCGTTCGAGCGGGTAGACGCCGCGGCACTCGAAGCCGAGCGGCTCGAGGATGCGCCGGAACGCGATCTCGCCGCGCGGCAGCGAGCCGTTGTCGGCCGCGACCGTGCGCAGCGCACCGTGGTCGAACACCAGCTTGTGCGCCGATCGCAGGGCATCACCGACGTAGGCCGCGGCCATCGGCACACGCCGCACGACGTCCTCGAACAGCAGCATGCAGAGCGCCTGGGCGAGTTCGGACCGGGTCACGGTCTCGGCGCGCGGACGCAGCAGGCTCGGGTGGATCGCCAGCACCTCGAACAGGCGCACCGTGCGCACGGTGCCAACGACGCGATCGAGCAGGGTCCACAGGGTCGTCTCATGAAGAATCTGCATGTTCGGCTCTCGAGGTCGGGTGCGGGTGCGAGGGCCAGCGTGTCGGCCGCCCCCGCGTCTTCGGCAGGAAGCTACCTCCTTTCCCGCATCCTGCCGTCGGGCTGCAGAACGACTTCTCAACATGAGTTCATGCAATAGGATCATGAACGTGAGCCGCTCCCTCCCCGGCACCCAGGCCCTGCAGGCGTTCGAATCCGCCGCCTGGCACGGCAGCATCACCGCCGCCGCCCGCGAACTGCACCTGACCCAGGGCGCGATCAGCCGGCAGATCCAGGCCCTCGAACAGCACCTCGGCGTCGCCCTGTTCCACCGCGAGCGCCAGCGGATCCGGCTCACGGCCCCGGGCGAACACTACCTGCAGCACGTGCGGTCGGCATTCGACCGGCTCGAGGCCGCCGCCCTCGAGTTGCGCACGCTGCAGCGCGGCGGCGGCGTGCTGCAGCTCGCGATCCTGCCGACGTACGGCACGCGCTGGCTGATCCCGGCCTTCCCTTCGTTCGCGAACGCGCACCCCGACGTGCAGGTGCACTTCACGACCAGGCTGCAGCCGTTCGACTTCGCCAGCGAGGATCTCGACGCCGCGATCCACTACGGCGAGGCGCACTGGCCCGAAGCGCGTCTCGACGCGTTGATGGACGAACACGTCGTCGCCGTGTGCAGTCCGGCCTACCGCGACCGGATCGGCCTGCGCGAGGCTGCGGACCTGCGCCGGGCAACGCTGCTGCAGATCGCGACGCGACCGCAGGGCTTCGAGGAGTGGCTGCGCAGCAACGGCATCCCCGGCATCGACGGACGGCGCGGACCGCGCTTCGAACACCACCAGATGGTGCTGCAGGCCGCGATCGCCGGACTCGGCGTGGCGCTGCTGCCGACGTTCGCGTGCGACGCGGAACTCGCCGACGGCCGCGTGGTCGAAGCGATCGCCGGCACCAAGACGGCGACAGGCAAGGGCTACTGGCTCGTCTACCCGGAGCGCCGCGCGTCGTTGCCAGCGCTTCAGGCGTTCCGTTCGTGGCTGCTGGCGCAGCACGGCCGGCCCACCAGCGGCTGAACGCGCTCGGCGCCAAACGCTAGTGCTGCTGCGAATCGCAGCCCTGCGCAGCGGCCGCGCGCAACACGCCGGGGAACAGCACGTGGTTCTCGAGATGCACGTGCTCCATCACCGCGCGTTCGAACTCCTGCAGGCCGAGGTAGAGCGCCCGCCACGTCGTGCAGGCGTCCGCGGGCACTGTGAACTCGCGCGTCGCCCGCCGCGTCGCCGCCAACGCGAGGGCATGCTGGTCGTGCTCCCCCGTGAGGCACTGGATCGGCGCGTAGGCGCCGAGGTTGCCACCGGCGAGCAACAGCGGGAACAGGACCTGCTCCTCCTTCTGCATGTGCTGCTCGAGATCCTCGCCCATCGTCCGGAGGTGGGCAGCAAGGCCGTGCGGACACTGCGGGTGGCGCGCATGCACGTTCTCGACCTTCTCGGACATCGCCAGGAGCCGCGGCAGTTCGGCCCGATGGCTCGCGTGGAAGTGATCGACGAGGTGCACGATGAGCTGCGCCATCGGCCGGCCCGCCCATTCCTCGTGGGGTTGCACTTCCCGCGCTTCGGCCCGCAGCTCTGCCAGCACCGTGTCCACCGCCAGCCGCCGCTCGCGGCAGGCCTCTGCCAGGGTCCGGCTCCCCTGGCAGCAGAAGTCGAGGTCGTGACGCTGGAACACGCGGGACGCACCCACCCAGTGGCCGGCCAGGTCGGCGAGCGTCGATTCGGGACGGATCAGGGTGTCACCCATGGCTCGTGCTCCGATCAGGGGAATGGCCGGCGCGGCTGCGAATTCCACGGCGCCGGCCTGGACTCGAGTCCTGCCGAGTTCGGCCGCCCGAGCACAGCCAAGGGATCAGTCCCCCAGCGCCCCCTGACCGGGCGCATTCACGGCCATCGGTGGCGGCGCGGCGCCGCGGGGACGACCAGCGGACCTGAGGCCAGCCGGTTGGTGACCGCCGCAGAAGCAATCTATGCTGCGCCCGTGGCCGATCCCGCGGACTCGCCGACGCTGGCACTGCTGACCAACGCAGCACTCGGCGACGACGATCGCGCGAAGCACCTGCTGCCGCTCGTCTACGAGCAGCTGCGCTCGCTCGCGCAGCGCGCCCTGCGCGGCGAGACGCCCGGCCACACGCTGCAGGCGACGGCCCTCGTGCACGAGGCGTTCCTCAAGCTGGTCGGCCCCCGGCAACTGCCGTGGCAGAACCGCGCGCACTTCTTCGCCGCCGCCGCCGAGGCGATGCGCCAGATCCTCGTCGACCACGCACGCAAGAAGGTCGCGCAGAAACGCGGCGGCCAGGCGGCCAGACGCGCGGCGATCGACCTCGCCGGCCTGCCCGACCCGAGTTGCGAGCAGCAGTCCGCCGGTTTCCTCGTCCTCGACGAGGCGATCGCGCGCTTCCGCGGCGTCGACCCCGAAGCCGCCGCCGTCGTGCACCTGCGTTACTTCGCCGGCCTGAGCATCGACGAGACGGCTGCGGCGCTCGGCGTCTCGGCACCGACGGTGAAACGAGCGTGGGCGTTCGCGCGCGGCTGGCTGAAGGACGCGATCGAGAACGAGCGGGCCTGACGCGGTGCGTTGCGGCGAGCCGCCGTTCAGCCGAGGTCGAGCACGCAGTCGAAGCACACGCTCGTGGCATCCAGCATGCGTCGCATCGAGAATCAGGCCCGGCATGCCGCTCCGGCGACGGCTGTCGATGCGATGGTATGCTCAGCGCATGGTCGTAACGATCGACGAGACGGTCGCGTATCTGCGCCGACTACAAGAGGACCGCGAGGCAAGGGCGGGGGCACGTGCCGCCGTGATCCGCTCTCACCTGCCGGCCGCGAAGGCCCTGCTGCAGCAGAAGTACGGCGCGCGACGGGTGGTCCTCTTCGGCTCCTTCGCTCGCGATGAAGTGACCGAGTACAGCGATGTCGACCTCGCCGTCGAGGGGCTCGCAGGCACTTGCTACTTCACGGCGATCGCCGACCTGGTGGGCCTGTTCGGCGCCCCCGTGGACCTCGTCGAGATCGAACGCGCGTCCGAGAGCATGGGCGCACGCCTGTCCCTCGAGGGCATCGAACTGTGAGCGGCGCGATCCAAGTTCTGCGGCTGGAGATCGGCAGCGACCGGCGTGCATTCGAAGAGCGCGCGGACGAACTGGTCACTTGCAACCTCACGCCGAAGGGCACCGATCCGAATCTGCTGGCACGGGCGGCCGTGGCGTTGCATCACGGCTATGGCGCCATCGAGTCCGCGTTGGCGCGAATCGCCAAGGTCTTCTGCACGGAGCCGGCTGGCGGGAACTGGCACCGATCCCTGCTCGAGACCATGTCGATGGAAGTGCCCGGAATCCGACCGGCAATCCTCACGCCGACCAACCTACCCGCATTGCGCGACCTACTGGCGTTCCGTCACTTCTTCCGCCACGCCTACTCGGTCCCACTTGATCCCGCCCGGCTTTGCTCACTTCGAGAACGCGTGAACGAGGTCCGGCCACAACTGCTGGCCGACTTCGACCGCCTGGACGCCTGGCTCGCAAGCGTCGGGGCCCGCAGCTAGATCACGCGAGTCGCGAGTCCTCGGCCGATGCGATCCGCAGGCAGCATCGCCAGCGGAGGCAAGAGAGAAGGGTGCGGTAGTCATGGGTCGGTTGCGCCCAGGTCGTGCCTGAGGAAAGCGTGCCCGCCGGTCGGCGAGGATCACGAATCTCGCCACAGCTACCCCCGTCGGGGCCGGGATCGAAGTCCCTCGGCGGATTCCTGATCCGCGCCACCCGATCCGCACGCTTCTCGTCGTGGCCACCGAACGGCGCCCCGTTCGCGGCTGCTTGCCATGACCCGAGCCCCCACCGAGGACAGCAAGGACCGTCGTTCCGTGCTCGACATGCTGCGCGCACGCAACGGCACGATCTCCAAGGTGCTGCTGCCCGACAGCGGCTCCGAGCACGGCCCCTCGCCGATCGTGGCGGCCGGCAGCGTGCTCAAGAAACTCGCCCCGCAGGGCCGCGCGAAGTACCAGATCCTCGGCGAGATCGCGCGCGGCGGCATGGGCGTGATCCTGAAGGGCCACGACGGCGACCTCGGCCGCGACCTCGCGATCAAGGTGCTCGACGCCGAACTGGCCAAGAACCCGGCGGTGGTCGCGCGCTTCGTCGAGGAGGCGCAGATCGGCGGCCAGCTCCAGCACCCCGGCATCGTGCCGGTGTACGAACTCGGCCTGATGGCCGACGAGGCGCCGTACTTCACCATGAAGCTGGTGAAGGGCCGCACGCTGTCGGCGCTGCTGACGCAACGCAAGTCGACCGCCGAGAACCGCACGCGCCTGCTGCAGATCTTCGAGTCGGTGTGCCAGACGATCGCCTACGCGCACAGCAAGGGCGTGCTGCACCGGGACGTGAAGCCGGCGAACATCATGGCCGGCGCGTTCGGCGAAGTGCAGGTCGTCGACTGGGGCCTGGCGAAGGTGTTGCACCGCGGCGGCGTCGCCGACGAACGGCGCGCCAAGCAGAGCGTGTTCACCATCATCGAGACCGTGCGCAGCGGCCCGGGCTCGTCGGGATCGGACTCGATCATGGGTTCGGTGATGGGCACGCCGGCCTACATGTCGCCGGAGCAGGCGCAGGGCGAAGTCGAGAAGCTCGACGAGCGCGCCGACGTGTTCTCGCTGGGCGCCACGCTGTGCGAGATCCTGACCGGCCGGCCGCCGTACGAGGGCAACGACGCCGAGCCGACGCTGGTGCTCGCGGCCCGCGCCAAGCTCGATCCCGCGCGCGAGCGCATCGCCGCGTGCGACGCAGACGCAGCGCTGAAGAAGCTGTGCCTCGAGTGCATGACGCCGGCGCGCGACGCGCGCCCGCGCGACGCCGAGGCAGTGGCGAGAGCCGTCCACGACTACCTGTCGTCGATCGAGGAACGCGCGCACCAGGCCGAGGTCGCGGCGACGGCAGCACGCATCAAGACGCAGGAGCAGCGGCGCCGCCTGCGGCTCACCCTGGCGCTCGCCGGCTCGGTGTTCGCGACGATGCTGCTCGGCGGCGGTGGCTACTGGTGGGTGCAGAACGAGCGCGCCCAACGCTCCGCCAAGGTGCGCGACGCCGTCGAGGCGGCGTTCGCCGAATCGATCCAGCTCGGGCAGGACGGCCGACCCGCCGATGCGCTCGAAGCCGCGCGCCGGGGTCTCGCGCTGACGACCGCCAACGACGTCGACGCGGCATTGCGCGAACGGGCGACGGCGTTCGTGCAGTCCGCCGAGGACATCCAGGCGGCCGCCGAACGCGAGCGCGCGCTGCTGGCGCAGGACGAGACGCTGCGGCAGCAGCTCGACGAGCTGCGCCTGCAGCAGATCGAGGCTCTCGGCGACCTCGACAAGGAGACCGCGCTGCATGCACGGTTCGTCGCCGCGTTCCGCGACTACGGCGTCGATCTCGACGCGGCCGAGATCACGCCAGCGCTCGAACGCATGCGCGAACGCCGCATCGCCGAGCAGATCGCTTCAGCACTCGACGACCTCGGCCGCATCCGCCGCAACCTGTTCGGTCAGCAGGCCGAGGAGTTCCAGCGGCTGTCGGCGCTGGCGATGGACCTCGACCCGGACCCGGACCGCATGCGGCTGCGCCTCGCGATCCGCGACGACGATCTGCCGACGATGCTCGCCTTCGCGAAACCCGAACAGCTCGGCAACCTGCCGGCCGGAGCGATCTGGGTGCTGTCGGCTGCGCTGTGGGATCGCCATCCGCAGCATCGGCCCGACGTCTACCGGATGTACGACCAGGCGCTGTTCCTCTGTCCCGACGACTACGTGCTGCAGTCGATCGGCGCCAACATCTACCGGTTCGCCGGCCGCCACGCCGCGGCGCTGGCGTGCCGCCGCGCCGCGTTCGCGCTGCAGCCCGAGAACGTGCAGGCACGCTTCGACCTCGGCGAGGGCCTGTTCTTCGCGGGCCGCGTGGTCGACGCGCTCGGCGTCTATCGCGCCTGCGTCAGCAAGGCGCCCGGCCACGCGCCGTCGCACTTCGGCCTCGGCTGGGCCCACATTCAACTCGGCGACTTCGAAACGGCCGTCGCGTGCATGCAGCGCGCCGTGGATCTCGATCCGCAGGAGCAATACCGCGCCGATCTGGTCACGGCCCGCTACCTCGCGCGGCTCACCACCAAGCAGGAACTGCTGCGCGTCGCGCACGGCACCGGCATCGCCACCGTGGCGCTGGGGGTCGCGCTGACGCTGGCGGATCATCCCGATGCGGCGCTGCGGGACCCGGCGAAGGCGATCGAGATCGTGCGCGACCCGGCGTTCGCTCCCGACTACCCGCGCGCCGGCGCGCTGATCGAGTGCGTCGCCCACGTGCACCTCGGCGAGTGGGCCGCCGCCGAACAGGCCCTCGGGCAGTTCGACCAGAACACCGAGTTCCTGCTGCTGACGCCGGGCTGCCTGACGTTCGTGCGCGCCGTGATCCACGCGGGCGCCGGCCGCGATGCGGCGGCGCGCGAGTGCCTCGCGCGCGGCCTCGAAGGGTACACGGACCTCGTCGGCTCCGACGAGCAGACCTGGGCCCGCTCCGACCTCGCACGCTGGCGCGACCTCGCCCAACGCGCCGTGCCTCGCTGACACCTTCCCGATCGACGACCATGCACACGCTTCGACTCTGCGTTCCGTTCGTCCTGCTGGCGTCGCTGGCTTGCGCGCAGAAGCCGGCGAAGGTCGACCACGCGGCGGTGGTCAAGGCCGCCGGCGCCGACGTCGCGAAACTCGAGCAACTCGCCGGCGACTGGATCGCGCAGAAGCGCACCGACGGTGCGCGCATCGCCTGGAAACGGCTGATCGAACTGCAGCCGGACCACGAAGCCGCGCGGGCCGGGCTCGGGCACGTGCGCTACGACGGCAAGTGGTTCGAGGGGCAGACCGCGCTGTTCGACTACAAGCGCGCCGAAGACGCGCGCATGGTGAAGCAGGGCATGGCGCGGGCCGGTGATCAGTGGGTCAAGATCGCCGACGTGCCGTTCGTGCGGCTCGGCTGGAGCAAGGACGCGCAGGGCAAGTGGCAGCATCCGCTGGCCAGCAAGCGGCTGGCGCACGACGCGGCGATGGCCGCGAAAGGCTGCCAGCAACAGGACCTCGAGTGGATCGACCCGTCGGAGTTCGAGACCTGGAAGCAGGGTCTGTGGAAGTGCGGCGACCAGTGGCTCGACACTGCGGCGGCGAACGCGTGGCACGCGGCCCCGGAACGGCCGTGGATCGTGCAGAGCGAGCACTTCCTGATCGCCACCACCGTCGACCGCGAGCGCGTCGAGTGGGTCAAGTGGTACGCCGACCGCACCTGGGACGACCTCGTGCGCATCTTCGGGATCGCCCCGGGCCAACGTCCGAGCGCGACCGACCTGCACGGCAGCAACGGCGACAAGCCCGAGATGATCATCTGGAACGGGCTGCCGCAGTACAACGCGTTCGCGGGCAACGCCGAGTCGCGCGGCCTGTCGTCGCTGCACTACGCGTGCTTCTGCGATGCGTGGTTCGACGACAGCGTGAAGCCAGCCGCCTTCGCCGGGCTCGGCTGCGGCTTCTGGGATGCAGCGACGCCGACACTCGCCGCGTTCGGCCAACACTCGATCCGCCACGCCGCCGCGCAGGCGTTCGTCGAGGCGATCGATCCGTCGTGGAAGGCGCTCGGCGACCTGGCGCTCGACAAGAGCTCGCCGCCCCAGAACCAGAACGCGGTCGCGGCGCGGGCCCAGGCCCAGTCCCAGGCGTTCTGGAGCGACAAGCGGATCCCCCACTGGCTGCGGTTCGGGGCGTGCTCGTACGTCGAGCGCTGGTTCGTCGAGAAGGAAGCCGCCGAGGGCGCCGACCCGCGCTGGGCGCGCACCTGGGCGCTCGAATCCCTGCGCAAGGCCGGCGGCCTGCGCGACCTGAACAAGGTCTTCGAGTTCAAGCTGGCGTCGTCGGACGCGGCCAACTCGACGCAGCTGATCCACGAGTCCGGGCTGGTCGTCGCGTTCGTGCTCGACGGTGGCGACCCGCGCGTGCAGAAGGCGCATCAGGCGTTCCAGCAGGCCTTGGCGGGCACCGGCAGCACGGCCGCCGCCGCCACCGAACTGCAGAAGGCACTGCTGGCCGCGAAACCGGCGCTGCTCGCCTTCGCCGCGCGGTGAGCCGGAACGCCCCCGGCGCGGCGGCAGCCCGCCCGTCGCCGCTCTCCGGGCCGTCTGCGCCGCGGCCAGGCGCGCCACCGCCCGCGGCCGACGTTTGGCATGCATCGGCACGCGGGTTTCCGTTCTGCGACGCGCAGCCCGCGCGCCACGATGGGCAACTCGGCCTGTTGCCATGCGACACGAGCTTCGCGCCATCCCGCCCGCCCCCCGCCGCATCCGCTGGCGGCCGCTGTTCGCGCACCGCTGGCCGCTGCTCGCGGCCGGCGGACTGCTCGTGGTGGTCGGTGGACTGCTCGCGTGGCTGATGTTCCTGCAGGCGGGCGGCAAGATGTCGGACACCGAGCGGCTCGACGCCGGGCCGGTGACGCGGGTCCGCGGCACCTTGACGCGCGTCGATGCTCCGCGTGCGTGGCAAGGCCGCGACTGGCAGGACGTGCGCTACACGTTCGAGGTGCCGATCGACGGCCAGTCGATCACCTTCTACGGCGGCTGCTTCGTGCCCGCGGGCGCCTGGCGCGAAGGCGAACCGGTCGAGATCGAGGCACTGCGCGGCGACGCCAACAAGAACCGCATCGTCGGTGGCGCGCTGCACGCCGAACGGCAGTGGCTGCGGGCGAAGTTCTGGATCACGGTCCTGGCGACGCCGGGCGCCTTGCTGCTGCTCGGCTGGCTCGCTGGCGTGTTCCAGCTGCGACGCGTGCTCGTGCACGGCGACGTCTCGGTCGGCGTCGTGCACGCCGTGCGCGCGGTGCCGTGGCTGCTGCCGGAGATGCTGCGCGTCGACTACACGTTCCGCGACCATCACGCGAAGACGCGCCACAACCACCAGTGGGTGCGCACGCACGGCGAACTCGGCGCCCGCCTGTTGCAGCAGCAGCGTGCCGGCCGCTACGAAGAGATGCCCGTGCTGCACGACCGCGCCATGCCCTGGTGGAATCGCATGCTGCTGCCGCAGGACTTCCTGCCGCCGGTGGCGATCGATCTCGACCTGCCGCCGGTGGACCGCGCGCCGTGAGCGAACGGAGCGTCGAAGCACTGCTCGGGCCCGACGGCCCGATCGCGCGGCGGCTCGAGGGCTTCGAGGTACGGTCGCAGCAGTTGGAGTTCGCGAGCGCCGTCGAACGCGCGGTCGCCGCGCGGCAACACCTGATCGCCGAGGCCGGCACCGGCACCGGCAAGTCGTTCGCCTACCTGCTGCCGGCAGCCGTGCACGCCGACGCGCACCAGGGCGAAGGCCCGATCGTCGTGTCGACGCGCACCATCGCGCTGCAGCAGCAGCTCGAGCAGAAGGACCTGCCGTTCCTGCACGCGGTGCTGCCGTTCGAGTGGTCGTCGGTCACCGCGATCGGCCGCAACAACTACCTCTGCCTGCGGCGCATGCACCTCGCCGAGCGCGAGCAGCATCTGTTCGAGAACCCGGAACGGCACGCGCAGCTGCGCGCGATCGTCGACTGGTCGATGACCACGAAGGACGGCACGCGCCAGGAGCTGCCGTTCGCGCCGATGGCCGAGGTCTGGGACGAAGTGCAGGCCGAACACGGCAACTGCCTGCAGCGCGCGTGCAAGCACTACGCCCACTGCCACTGGCAGCGTGCGCGGCGGCGCATGCAGACGGCCCAGGTGCTGGTGGTCAACCACGCGCTGTACTTCGCCGACCTGGCGCTGCGCATCGCCGGCGCGTCGTACCTGCCGCCGCACCGCGTCGTGATCTTCGACGAGGCGCACCATCTCGAACGCGTCGCCACCGAGAGCCTGGGGCTGCGCGTCGGACGCAGCACGGTGGGCTGGCACCTCCGCCGGATCCACGGCCGCCGCAGCGCGCGGAGCCTGCTGGCCCGCCACGGCACCGCCGCGGCGATGCTGCTGTGGGAGGAGGCGAACCAGCACGCCGAGGTGTTCTTCGCCACGCTGCAGGACCGGCTCGCGGCGAGCGGCAACAACGAAGGCCTGGCGCTGCGCGACGACGTGCTCGACGACCCGCTGACGCCGGTGCTGCGCGCGCTGAGCACCGAACTCGCTTCGGCCGCGGTGCGCGTGCTCGAGATCGACGCGCAGATGGAACTGCAGGCGCGCGCCAACGGCCTCGACGCGCTGTGCGCGATGCTGCGCGCCCTGTGCGTGCCGAACCCTGCGGCCGGCACGCCGCTGGTGCGCTGGCTCGAACCGTCGCGCCATGGGGCGCTGCTGTGCGGCGCGCCTCTCGACGTCAGCCAGGCGCTGCGCGAGCACCTGTTCACCAAGGGGCCGACGGCGATCCTGACCTCGGCGACGCTCGGCGTGCCCGAGGACCCGTCGTTCGGCTGGCTGCGCCGCCAGCTCGGCCTCGACGAAGCCCAGACGCTGCGCGTCGGCTCGCCGTTCGACTACGACCGCGCGGTGCGCCTGGTGCTGCCCGAGGCGATGCCGGAGCCGAACGACGGCGCGGCGTTCCGTTCGGCGGTCGCCGAGCAGTGCCGCGACCACGTGCTGCGGAACGGCGGTCGCGCCCTCGTCCTGTGCACGTCGTGGGACCTGGTGCGCTCCCTCGCGCAGGAACTGCGGCCGTCGCTGACCGAGGCCGGCATCGAACTGCTGGTGCAGGGCGAAGCGCCGATGGCGCGTCTGCTCGAACGCAAGCGCGCCGAGCCGACTTCGGTCCTGCTCGGCACCGACAGCCTGTGGGAGGGCATCGATCTGCGCGGCGACGCGTTGACGATGGTCGTCATCACGCGACTGCCGTTCCAGAGCCCGGGGCACCCGCTGGTGCAGGCGCGCATGGAGCTGCTGAAGTCGCAAGGGCGCGATCCGTTCGCCGAGCACTCGTTGCCCGAGGCGATCCTGAAGTTCCGCCAGGGTTTCGGCCGGCTGATCCGCGGCAGCCAGGATCGCGGGACCGTCGTCGTGCTCGACCCGCGGGTGCGCACGCGCGCCTACGGGCGGCGGTTCCTGCAGGCGCTGCCGTTCTCCGAGGACTTCGATCCCACGGCGGGTTGACCGACCACGGACGCCGGCACGGGCCGGCGCGAACGGCAGCACCCCGGCAACCACGGGATCCGGGAAGGCCATGACAGGCCGGCGGGACGGCTGGCCACCATGGGTATCGTTCTGATATCATTCCGATACCCAGCACCGAAACCATGGACACTCCCTCGCGCGAACTCGCCTACCCGCGGCCCGGCAACGGCCTGCTCGGCCTGCTCTTCGGCATCCTGCTCGTCCTCGCCGCCGTCGGCGCCTTCATCGGCGGCGGCGTGATGTGCGACGACCGCCAGATCGGCCCGGCCTTCGGGGTGCCGGTCCTCGTCCTCGGCTTCTTCGTCATCGTCTGGGCGACCCTGACCTTCCGCAGCCTCGTGATCGTCGCACCGAACCAGTCGAAGGTGGTCGTGCTGTTCGGCAAGTACACGGGCACGCTGCGCGACGCCGGCTTCTTCACCGTGAACCCGTTCGCGGCGCGCCGCGAGATCAGCCTGCGCGCGCACAACTTCAACAGCGACAAGCTGAAGGTGAACGACCAGCGCGGCAACCCGATCGAGATCGGCGCGGTCGTGGTCTGGCGCGTGCGCGACACCGCGCAGGCGGCGTTCGACGTCGAGAACTTCGTGAGCTACGTGCAGGTGCAGACCGAGTCGGCGCTGCGCCACCTCGCCTCGCAGCACCCGTACGACAGCCCCAACGACCACGAAGTGTCACTGCGCGGCAGCAGCGAGGCGGTCAACGCCGAACTCGCGCGCGAGCTGACCGTTCGGCTGCAGATGGCCGGCATCGAAGTGCTCGAGGTGCGGCTGAGCCACCTCGCCTACGCGCCCGAGATCGCCGGCGCCATGCTGCAGCGTCAGCAGGCCGAAGCGATCATCGACGCCAGGAAGCGCATCGTCGACGGCGCGGTCGGCATGGTGCACATGGCGCTCGAGCAGCTGAAGGCGCACTCGGTCGTCGAACTCGACGAGGAACGCAAGGCGCAGATGGTCAGCAACCTGCTGGTGGTGCTGTGCAGCGAGCGCGGCACGCAGCCGGTCGTCAACGCCGGCACGCTCTACGGCTGATGCCCGATGGCCGACGAGGAGAAGAAGTTCCTGCTGCGCCTGCCGCCGCGCGTGTTCGACGAACTGCGGCGGTGGGCCGAGCAGGAGATGCGCAGCATCAACGGGCAGATCGACTGGATCCTGCGCGCTGCGCTGCGCGAACGGCTCGGCCGCGATCCGGTCGACGACGGCAAGAAGAAGCGGGGCTGATGCGTACGGCGTCTACTTGACGCCGTGCATGAGTTTCTGCACCCAGGACGCCGCGAGCAGCAGGATCAGGCCGGCCGCGGTCAGCGCCCAGAAGCCGAACGTGTAGCCGCCGAGCGCCGATTGCGTGGTCATCCCGGTCTCGCCGCTGACGTGGCTCGCGAAGATCCCGGACAGGTTGTTGCCGATCCCGGTCGACAAGAACCAGCCGCCCATGCCGAGTCCGACCAGGCGCACGGGCGCCAGCTTGGTGACCATCGAGAGGCCGATCGGCGACAGGCACAACTCGCCGACCGACTGGATCAGATAGACCGTGAACAAGGTCCAGAACGGGATCTTGTTCGACGCCGGGTCGACGAGGCTCGACAGCGCGAACATCAGCAATAGGAACGCAAGTCCGTTGAAGATGAGCCCGAGGCCGAACTTGCGCGGGATCGAAGGGTTGGCCTTCACCTTCGACAGCGCCACCCACGCCCACGCCACGAGCGGTGCGAACACGATGATCGCCAGCGCATTCACGCTCTGGAACCACCCGGTCGGGAACACCCAACCGCCCAGGTCGCGATCGACGATCTTGTCGGCGAGGAAGGTGAACGAGTTGCCGGCCTGTTCGAAGAACATCCAGAACATGATGTTGAAGACGAAGATCACCAACATCGCGATCGTCTTGTCGCGCGCGACGGCGCCGTTGCGGCTGCCCTCGATCATCAGCATCGCTGACAGGCCCACGAACATGAAGGTGAGCACCCACTGCAGGGCTTCCGCACCGACGGACAGCAGCGCGAACACCGCGGGTACGGCCACCAACGCGCCGAGCACGACGTATCCGACCCTCTTCGTTCCTTGCTGCGTCGCCGTCGGCGCGCCGATCCCCTGCAAGGAACGGCGACCGAGCCAGAACCAGACAAGACTGACGAGCATGCCGATACCGGCCGTGAGGAACACCCACTTGTACGCCGGCATGACTTTGGTCCCGAAGACACTCTCGGCGAGCCAACTCGTGAGCAGCGGCGACACGAACGCGCCAGCATTGATGCCCATGTAGAAGATCGTGAACCCGGAGTCCCGGCGCTCGTCGCCCGCCGCGTAACACTTGCCGACGATCGTCGAGATGTTGGGCTTGAACAGCCCGTTGCCCACCACGATGGTGGCGAGACCGAACTCGAAGAACGTCTCGTCGGGCCAGGCGATCATGAACAAGCCGGCGGCCATGAACACCGCGCCGGTCAGGATCGATCGCTGGTAGCCGATCACCTTGTCCGCGATGTAGCCCCCGAAGATCGCGACGGCATAGACGAGGGCGAGATACGAGCCGTACGTCAGGTTCGCCGGGCCCTCTCCCGTTGCCGCGCCACCGTGGAACTGCGCGACGATGTAGAGCACCAGCGCCCAGCGGATGCCGTAGAACGCGAAGCGCTCCCAGAACTCGGCCATGAACAGCATCCACAACGGTTGCGGATGCCCCATGACTTGCTTGAACTCGGGCAGGGCGAAGCCATCCCGGCTGGTGTTGGCTGCAGCAATGGTCACGCGTTGACTCCTGAGCGGGCGAAAGGAAGGGAAGCGGGCGCGAAGGCTACCCACGGCCAGCACGCCGGGCACCGGGCATTCGCGCACGATCGCGTGTCCTGCCGGAGCGCCGTTCCGGGCCAGAGCGCGCGCGGCTCGCAAGCCGCGTGCCCCTTGCCCGCGACCGCCGCCGCGGCCATCCTGCGCCGCCCGCACAGGAGCACGCACGATGGGTCGTCAGTGGTTGCACGCCAAGAAAGAGGTCACGGCGAATCGCCGGGCCAAGCTCAACAGCAAGCTGATCCGCGAGATCATGGTCGCCGCCAAGATGGGCGTTCCCGACCCGGCGATGAACCCGCGCCTGGCGTTGGCGGTCGAAGCCGCGCGCAAGCAGTCGGTCGCCAACGACACGATCCACCGCGCGATCAAGAAGGGCAGCGGCACCGGCGACGAGCAGATCAACTACGAACTCGTCACCTACGAGGGCATGGGCCCGCACAACGTGCCGGTGATCGTCGAGTGCCTGACCGAGAACCGGAACCGCACCGCGCCCGACATCCGCACCCTGTTCAAGGACGCGCAGTTCGGCAGCAAGGTCACGTTCCTGTTCGATCACGTCGGCATCGTCGAAGCCACGCACCCGAAGCCCGGCCAGGATCTCGAGTCGGCTGCGATCGAGGCCGGCGCGCAGGACGTCGAGAAGCTCGAGTCGGCGAAGGAGGACGAGAGCGGCGGCCGCTTCTTCACCGAGCGCACCGACATGTATCCGGTCGCCGAGGCGCTGAAGAAGGCCGGTTGGAGCGTCGCCAGCGCCGAGCTCGGCTACCGCGGCAAGGACCCGGTGCAGCTGCCCGAGGCCGATCGCGCGAAGGTCGAAGCGTTCCTCGAACGGCTCGACGAGAACGACGACGTGCACCGCGTCTGGGCCGCGCTGAAGTGACGCGCGGCGGCCGCCGGCCAACCACCGCCATCGCCCGCGCCCGTCACGCTCCGGCCGGCCGAGCCTCGCCGACAACCAACGGGACGCCGCCTCGCACGGCTGCGTCGACCGCGGTCCGCAAGCCGGCGTAGCCGCGGCGCGCGGCCGCGACGAACTCGCCGCCGGCGGCCGCCGGCAACCCGGCCCAACCTGCCACTTCGCCGCCATCGGCCTGGAACGTGCGCTGGTTCAACCACCCGAGCTGGTCGGCCAGGAGCCGCGTCGACCCGATCTCGGCGGTGCTGCCGTCGGGCAACGGCACACGGAAGGTGACCGGGAAGTCGCCCGGCAGCCACACCGAGCACGCGAGCAGATGGCCGTAGCGGCTGCGGTCGAACTTCGCATCCGCAGCGGCGCGCCACTGCGGATCCAACTCGAGCAGCGGCGGCACCCGATCGGGCCAGTCGAGTTCGGGGCGATCGGCGTAGAGCCCGAGCAAGCGAACGGCGAGCCAGCCGGCCTCGCCGAGATCGGTCTCGGCGGCGACCGGCGCGGCCTCGTCCCACGTCAGTTGCTCGCCGACCTTCGTGGCGACGGCCGACTGCAGGTCGGCGCGCCAGGCGGCGACGCCGCCCGCGAGGCGGGTCGCATCGCCGCGGGCGCCGGCGAACCACTTCGACAACGGACCCGCGAACGCGACCGCCATCAGAGCTTCTGCTCCCGCCAGACGGGATCGAACAGGCCGCGCTCGACGATCTCCCAGATCACGACCTTCGACCGGGTGCCGTTCCGCAGCTCCGGCAGGGCGCGCCGCAGCGGTTCGAGGCCGACCGCGCCGTAGGCAGTGGTCGTGCGCACCGAACGGCCGAGCCAGTAGGCGATCGCGTCCGCGCCGTTCTCCTCGCCGAAGCTGGTGCTCAGCATCCAGACCGGGGCGTCGCCGTCGGTGCCGTCGAGCAGCCGTGGCCCCGCCGGCGTCTCCATCTCGACGTCCCAGTACTCGCGCACTTCACACAGACGATCGGCGAGCAGGCTCATCGGCGCGGTGCGGCGACCGAGCACGGGATCCGGCAGTTCGAGCGTGGCGATGCCCATGTTGGCGGGCAGGTCACCGACCAGCCGCACCATCAGCGGCCCCCGCAACCGCATCGTCGACCGCGGGCCGAGCCGTTCGCCGTAGCGCGCCTCGATCGCCGTCGCCACGGCGCGCCCGGCCGCCAGCGCCCCGGCCGGCCGCCAGTGCGTGTCGCGGCGGTAGTAGAGCTCGGCCGCGGGATCGCTCGCGCGCGCGGCGGCCATCACCGCGGCGAGATCGACGGTCGCGATGCCGAGTGCTTCGAACTCGGCGAGTGCGGCCGCGTAGTTGTCCCGCTTCTGCGGTGGCAGTTCGCCACCCGGGTAGCAAGCCTCGGGATGCACACGGGCCTTGTCCGGCACGAGCAGCACGAACAACTCGGCGCCCGCGCGCTGCACGAGGTCCCGCACGTCGGCGACGAAGGCGCGGCGCGCCGGCGCGGCGCGATCCCACGCCGCCCGATCGGGCAGCACGGACTCGCGGATGTAGAACCACTCGTCCTTGCCGAAGTGCACCTGCGCGCTCTCCGGCGCGCCCAGCCGGTAGCGCAGCTCGTTCCAGTTGCTGCGCAACCACCACGTGATCGGCGAGTCCTCGCGAAGCTGCTTCTCCTTCGCCAGCATCCACGAACCGTCGGCCAGGCTCGCCACGGTGACGGCGGGTGCTGGCAACTGGCTGCGCGTGCGCAGCAGCGGCTCGGCGTTGCCGAGCAGGCCGTGCCAGACGACGTGCACCAGCGGCACCGAGACGCACGTCACTGCGGCGACGACGATGCCCACCCACCGCACGGCCCACTGGCCGGGCGTCTGCGTCGAGCTCTGCGAGTCGGCGACGGTGGTCATGGTCAGAACTGGTAGTAGATGAACGAGACGAAGTCGCCGGTCAGCAGCTGGCAGACCGCGAGCAGGAAGGCGACGAGCGCGCCGAGCATCACCAACGGATGGCAGCGCGCGACGAACTGCTCGGTGCGCGGCAGCGCGAACACCACGAACAGGCCGACGACCATGCCGGCGATCGCGTACGGCTGGCGCTGGCCGAGGTCGGGCGCGCCGCCAACCCCGTTGCGGCCGAGCAGGCCGTTCGTCATCTGCGCGAGTTCCGTCATCGTCTGGCAGCGGAAGATCACGAGTCCGAGCGTCCAGATCAGGAACGTGCACAGCACCTGGCCGACGAGCGGCAGCCGGCCATAGGGCGCCCGCTTGCCGATGCGGCGCTCGACCACCAGGAACAGGCCGTGCCACGCGCCCCAGAGCAGGTACGTCCACGACGCGCCGTGCCACAGGCCGCCGAGCATCATCGTCGTCGCGACGTTGACCTGCGCCCTCACTTCACCGCCGCGGTTGCCGCCGAGCGGCACGTACAGGTAGTCGCGCAACCACGTCGACAGGCTGACGTGCCAGCGTCGCCACAGCTCGGTGATGCTGAACGCGCGGTACGGCGACAGGAAGTTCGGGGGGAACCGGAACCCGAGCAGCAGCCCGAGCCCGATCGCCATGTCGCTGTAGCCGGAGAAGTCGAAGTAGATCTGCACCGAGTAGCCGACGGCCGCGAGCCACGACGCGGCCAGGCCCGGCGCGTCCTGCGCGTAGACGGCGTCGACCAGCGGACCGACCGAGTCGGCGATCAGCACCTTCTTCGCCAGGCCGAGCGCGAACAGGAACACGCCGTCGCTGGCCGTCTTCAGGTCGATCGAGCGGTCGTGCAGCGCGTGCTCGACGTCGCGGTAGCGCACGATCGGCCCGGCGACGAGCTGCGGGAACATCGACACGAAGCACAGCAGGTCGGTGAACGACCGCACCGGCTTCACCTGGCCGCGGTACACGTCGATCGTGTAGCTCATCGACTGGAAGGTGAAGAACGAGATGCCGACGGGCAGCAGCACCTGCTCCCATTCGACCGGCCACGGCGCCACGTCGTTCCAGGTGCCGACGAACAGGTTGGCGTACTTGAACCACCCGAGCAGGCCGAGGTTGGTGACGACCGAGAACCACAACCAGAAGCGGCGGTTGCGTCCGGTCTCCGGCGTGCCCATCGCGCGCGCCGCCGCGTAGTCGAGCGTGACGCTGAGCAGCATCAGCAGCACGTAGTGCGGCCGCCACCAGCCGTAGAACACGAAGCTGCCGAGCGTCAACGCCAGGTTCCGCCAGCGCGTCGGCAGTGCGAAGTACGTCGGCAGGAACGCCGGCAGGAACCAGAACAGGAAGATGAAGGACGCGAAGACCACCGGGCCCGCCTCCTATCGCCCGTCCCGCGCCATGGCCTTCACGCCTCCGCCTTGGCGTCGCGCTCCATCAGCGCCCGCACGGCGTCGGCCGGCCGCAGCCCGTCGAACAACACCGCCGCGACCGCGGTGGCGATCGGCATCTCGACGCCGAGCCGGGCCGCTTCGGCGACGACCACGCGCGACGTCCACACACCTTCGGCGACCTTGGGCGACGACGCGAGCACCTGCGCGAACGGCTCGCCGCGGCCGATGCGTTCGCCGAACGCGCGATTGCGGCCGTGCCGCGAGAACGCGGTCACCGCGAGATCGCCGACGCCGGCGAGGCCGAAGAACGTGCGTGCGTCGGCGCCGCTCGCGGTCCCGTAGCGCTGCATCTCGACCAGCCCGCGCGTCAGGATCGCGGCCTTGGCGTTGTCGCCGTAGCCGAGTCCCTCGGCGATGCCCGCGGCCAGGGCCATGACGTTCTTCAGCGCGCCGCAGAGTTCGAGACCGAGCACGTCGCGGTGGCGGTAGACGCGGAACGTGCGGGTCTGCAACGCGGCCTGCACGCGTTGCGTCGCCGCCTCGTCGGCGCCGGCGATCACGACCGTCGTCGGCAAGTCGTTGGCGATCTCCTCGGCGTGGCTCGGGCCGCCGAGCGCGAACACGCGCTCCGGGCCGCCGAGCAGTTCGGTGAGCACCTGCGTCGGGCGCTTGCCGGTCGTCTGCTCGAGGCCCTTCGCCAGCGACACGACCGGCACCGCGCGCGGCATGTGCACAGCGAGACCGGCGACGACCGAGCGCACGTGCTGCGTGGGCACCGCGACCAGCACCAGGTCGGAGCCGGCCAGCGCTGCCTTGCCGTCGCACCCTACGGTGACCGCGGGCGGCAACACGACCCCGTCGAGGTAGCGCGGATTGCGCCGCGTCGCGGCGATCGCGGCGGTGTAGACGGCATCGTGCCCCCACAGCGAGCACGCGTGGCCGGCGCGTGAGAGCAGAACGGCCATCGAAGTGCCGAACCCGCCGTTGCCGAGGATCGCGACCCTCATGCGCCGCCCGCCGTGCGCGCCGCGAAGTGCTTCTGCAGGTTGCTTCGGTGCGTCCAGAACAGCAGCGCCGCCAGCAGCGCGCACAGCAACGTGAAGGCGAGGCGCTCGCCGAACGCGGTGTCGACGTGCATCGCGATCGCCGCGACCGGCAACGCCGTCGCCAGCGCGAGACTGCCGAAGAACACGTGCCCGGTCGCTGCGCGCACGACGAAGAACACGCCGATCGCAATCGCGGCCACCAACCAGTCGAGCGCGAACAGCGCACCCGTCGCGGTCGCCACGCCCTTGCCGCCGCGGAAGCCGAGCAACGGCGTGAACACGTGGCCGAGCACGGCCGCCGACCCACCCAGCACACCGACCGTCATGGCCGGCAGCGTTGGTGCGAATTCCGGGCCCCACCACGCCGGCGCAAAGCCCTTCGCCGCGTCGAGCACGTAGATCGCCACGAACGCGATCAACCGACCACGGCGCGTCGCGAACGCCCGGCTGGCGTTCGTGGCGCCGACGTTGCCGCTGCCGACGGTGCGCACGTCGATGCCCTTGCACGCGCGGACGACGAGCAGCGCGAACGGGATCGCCCCGAGCGCGAACGCGAGGCCGCAGACCAGGACCACGGACATCGGCGGAAGGCTATGCGCGCCTGCGGCCGCGGCCAACGGCGAAGCGCAACGTGCCTCCGCCGATGGCGCCAGCTAGCCTGCGCGGATGGCTGCGCGCATCGGCATCGACACCGGCGGCACGTTCACCGACGTCGTGCGATGGTCGCCGCGTGGACTCGTCGTGCACAAGCTGCCGTCGACGCCACGCGACCCGTCGCGCGCGGTGCTCGAAGGACTCGCAGCGGTGCGCCGGGAGCCGGACGAGGCGGTCGACGTCGTGCACGGCACCACCGTCGGCCTGAACGCCGTGCTGACCGGCGACGTCGTGCGCACGGTGTTCGTCACCAACCGCGGCTTCGAGGACCTGATCGAGATCGGCCGACAGGAACGCACCGACCTCTACGCGCTCGCCCCGTCGCGGCCAGTGCCGCCGGTGCCGCGCGCGCTGCGGGTCGGCGTCGCCTGCCGACGCGGACCGGATGGCGAGCCCGAGCAAGCGCTGACGCCCCGCGAGATCGCCCGCACCGTCGCGGCCGTGGTGCGGCGCCGCCCTGCCGCGATCGCCATCGGCTTGCTGCACGCCCCTTCGGCACCGGCCGATGAGCGGGCGCTGGCCAAAGCGCTGCGGCGCGCGCTGCCGCGCGTCCCGATCACGTGCAGCGCGGAGCTGTTGCCCGCGACCGGCGAGTTCGAACGCTTCAGCGCGGCGATCCTGAACGCGGCGATCGCACCGATCGTCGGCGGCTACACCACCCGCCTTGCCGACGGGATCGGCAACGGCACGCTGCGCTTGATGCGCAGCAGCCTCGGGATCCTGCCGCCGGCCGAGGCCGCGGCATTCCCGGCGCGGGCGATGTTCTCGGGTCCGGCTGGCGGCGTGCTCGCGAGTGCGCTGGCTGCGCAGCGGCTGGGCTGGTCGCGCGTCGCGGCGTTCGACATGGGCGGCACGTCGGCCGACCTGTGCCTCGTCGCCGACGGCGACGCGGTGCAGGACGACGGCGCGATCGCCGGCCTGCCTCTGCCGCTGCCGGGCGTCGGCGTCCACACGGTCGGCTGCGGCGGCGGCAGCATCGCGTTCGCCGACCGCGGCGACGCTCTGCGTGTGGGCCCCCGCAGTGCGGGCGCCGATCCCGGTCCGGCCTGCTACGGACATGGCGACGAGCCGACGGTCACCGACGCCCACGTGGCGCTGGGCCATCTCGGCGCCAGTTCGCTGCTCGGCGGCGCCTTCCCGATCGACGTCGACGCGTCGGTGCGCGCGCTCGAACGCCTGGGCCGGCGGCTTGGCCTCGACGCCGCGCGGACCGCACGCGGCATCCTCACGATCGCCGACGCGACGATGGCGCGCGCGATCCTGCAGATCACCGCCGAACGCGCCGTCGATCCGGCGACGGTGCCGCTGGTCGCCTATGGCGGCGCCGGCGGCCTGCATGCCGCGGGCTTGATCGGTCGCCTCGGCATGCCGTGCGCGTTGCTGCCACCGTGGCCCGGCGCGTTCTCGGCGTTGGGCCTGGCGCTCGCGGGCGAAGCCGCCGAGTGCAGTGCCGCCGTGCGCGAACATGCCGACGCGCAGGGCCACCGGCGCATCGCGGCGACCCTTCGCCGACTCGCGGCCGAGGCGCGCGACCGGATCGCGACCACGGCCCGCGTGTCGGCGACGGTGCATGCCCGCTACCGCGGCCAGGGAGCAACGCTGCGCGTTCCGTTCGTCACCGATCTTGCTGCCGCGTTTTCCCGAGCGCATCGGGACCGCTACGGCTTCGCGATCGATGCAGCGATCGAAGTCGTGCGCGTCACCGTGCGCGCCGAGAACCGCCCGCATCGGTTGCCATCGGCGACGAACTCGTCGCCGCTGCCGGCAACGATCGCCGGCGTCCGGCGACCACCGCTCGGCGGGGCTTCGCTTCCGGTCGTTTCTCGCGCCAGCCTGCGAAGTCGCCGCGCCGGCCCGCTCGTGGTGGAAGAGGCCACCGCAACCACGGTCGTGCCGGCAGGTTGTTCGATCGAACCCACGCCGGGCGGGTTGCTGTTGCGGCGTCGCCGCTGACGACCGCCGCGATCGCCAACGCCGGCCTCCCGCTCGCACCGAGTTCAGGCAGAAGACCTGCCAAGATACCGGCGACGGACCGAGCGCTGCGATTTGACAGCGCCCGCACATGGGCTATTCTCTCCGTGAATCGCCTGCGGGTTGAGCAACCACCTCGATGTGGTTCGGGATCCGAAGCTCGCACGCAGGAAGACAAACCGAAAAACCCCGACGAAGCTGGCGCTGCAATGGCGCACGTTTCGCCGGACACGACACACTGCCGGGGGTTGTCCGCGACGGACGTAAAAACTTGACTCTCCTTCTTCCCCTTTTCCCGAAGTTTCACCCCCGGCTTCCTTACCTCGCCTGACGCGGATCGCGGCGAGGCAGAGGTGTGTGTCACGAGGCGCGCGTGCGGCGCCGCGAACGCCTCAGCGGCGTTCGAGTTCCGCCGCCTGCAACGCCGAACGCGCCGCCCGGTGCTCCGGGTCGAGTTCGAGCACGCGACGCCAGTCGGCGATCGCCAACTCGACACGCCCGTCGCCGTAGCGCAGCAGGGCTCGCTGGTGCAGGAACCGCGCCAACCGCGATCGCACGCGCACGTCGGCCGGATGCAGCCGGTCGAGTTCGAGAAGGTCGGCAACCGCAGCCTCGAACTGCCCCCCCGCCAGGCGCCGTTCGATCGCCACGAGCCTCGCGGCGATTTCGTCGTTCGGATCCCCGGTGCTGGCAGCAGGCGGCGACGAAGCGGGCGCGATCTCCGCCGCCGGAGCAGCGGCCGGCGGGGGTGCTACGACCGCGTGCGGCACCGCCGGGCGACGGCCGTCGTGCACATCGGCCGAGAGGATCTGCAACCGGTGCCTGGTCGCTGCGGCGAGCGCGTGCGCGCCCGGCAGGTCCGGCCAGATCGAGCACGCCTTCTCGATCGCCGCGAGCGCTTCGCGGTCGCGCCATTCGGCGCGGAACCGCATGGCCTGCAGCATCAACTCGTGGCATCGCCGCAGGTTGTTCTCGACTGCCAGCGCCTGCGCGCGCGCCTGCGGGTAGCTCGGGTGCGCAACCTCGACGGCGTCGAGGGCTTGCAGGGCAGCGGCCAGGTCGCGGGCCTGCAGCGCGCGCTCGGCCACGACGAACGGATCGGGCGGCGTCGACGTGCAGGCGGCCGCGACGGCCAACGACCAGGCGGCGAGCATCCCTGCCCTCATGCGTGGTCCTCGCGCCGCCGTTCGTCGAGCAGGACCTCGAGTTCGCGATCGTCCATGCCGCTGTCGTCGTCGTCGTCGCGCGCCGCTGCCACGGCGGCGCGCCACGGCATCGCCCCGGTCGGCACGATCATGACCTCGTTCTCGCCCGCGACCGGCGGGTTCTTCGCGACCTCGTCGGCGAGCAGTTCGAGCAGCCACGGATCGAACACTTCGCCGCGCGCCCGCCCCATCTCCGCCAGCGCATCGCGCCAGGCGAGCGAACGGTCCGCCGTTCCCGTGGTCAACAGATCGAACGCCGCCGCGATGGTCAGGATCCGCGCCGCCAGCGGAATGCGGTCGCCGCGCAACCCGTCCGGGCTGCCCTTGCCGTCGTGTCGTTCGAGCTGGTGCCGCAGGATCTTGCCGACGCGGCGCAAGCTCGGAACACACGCGAGCATCTCGGCTGCGCGCACCGGGTGGTGCTGCAGCGATTGCTGTTCGACTTCGGTCAACGGTCCCTGCTTCTTCAGGATCGACGGCCGCACCGACGCCTTGCCGATGTCGACCAGTCGGCACGCGAGGTCGAGTTCGTCGCGGTCGGCGGGCAGCAGCCCCGCGCGTTCGGCCAGCCGCGCCGCCAGCGCCGCCGTGCGCTCGCCGTGCCCCGGCACGCACAGCTGCCGGTTCTCGAGGCTGTCGACGAGCAGCAGCGCCAGCGTCGCGTAGCCCTCGCCGACGCGATCCAAGCCCTCGTGCATGCCGCGCTCGAGTTCGCGCATCGCCGAACCCAGATCCTGCAGCTCGGCATCGCCGCCGGCGGGCGACTCGCCGGCCGCCTCACCCGCCGCCAGCCGGATCAGCGAATCGGTGGCGGTCCGCACGCGCGTCGACCAGTGGTGGCCGAGCATCGCCGCACCGGCGACGAGCGTCAGGCAACCGAGGAAGACGAGGCCGAACCAGGTCACGTCGAACGCGCTCGATCCGGCGACGACCGGAACTTGCAGCCGCACCTCGCCGCACACCTCGCCGCCGAAGCGCACCGGCACCGACGTCTCGCGCAGGGCACCGGACTCCTGTGCGACCGTGCGCTGCAGAGCGCCCGCCGTGGTCCGCAGGCCGAGGTGGCGATCGCCGAGCAGCAGCGCCGTGTCGATGACGACTCGCCCCTGCTGGTCGAGCACCAGGGCACGACCGTTCACCTGGTCGCGCACGACCGCCGCGAGCACCGACAACCGCATGACGTCGAGGCGCTCGAGCAGCGGCGCAGCACGCTCGGCGAGCGAAGTCGCCAACGCCACGTCCGCGCGTTCGGCAGCCGCTGTCGCGCGTTGCTCGTCGCGCTCGGCGCCGAAGAAGCCGAGCACCAACGCCACGAACAACGAGCCGACGGCAAGCGCCGCGACGAGGCGGCGCGTCAGAGGCCAGTTCCGCGGGCGCCGATCGTTCCCGGAGACCATCGTGCCGGCGTTATCGGCAACATCGGCGCGCCGCTTTCGCCGTTCTCGCCGGCGAGCCGGCGCCAAGGGGCGAACGACGCCGCCGGCTCCCCCACCCCTGCCCTACTTCAGCTTGATCGCCTCGAGGGACTCGACGTGCAGTTGGAAAATGTCGACGCAGTAGCCGTCCATCACCGTCGCTTCGACCTTGAACGTGCCGATGATCTTCAGCGGGTCGAAGAAGTAGTCGGTCGTCTTCCCCTTCGGCATCACGACGCGAACGATGCCGTGGATGTCCGGCGGCTGGCCGTAGCAGCACGACCACAGCGACTTGACGAGCAGGAACTCCTTGATGTTCTGCACCTCGTCGATCGGCAGCATGAAGCCGGTCATCATCACCTTCTTGCCCGACAGGTCGCGGATGCGCTTGGGCATGCCCTTCAAGCCGTCCTCGTAGGGCCAGCTCTCGATCTCGTCGAACGGCAGGATCTGGTCGAGCCCGGTGATCTTGCCGGCCTTGATCTGCTCGTGGAGCTTGCGTTCGACCTCGAGCATCTGCTCGGCGCTGCGCATCGCGGCGATGTCGGCCGGGTCATTGCCCTTCGGCAGCGGTTGGTCGGCATCGGGGCGATCGATGCGCGGTTCCGGCGGAGGCGTCTCGGCCTTCGGCGTCTCGCCCTTCGGCGGCGTCTTGGCCGGATCCTGCTTCGGCGGCGTCTTGGCCGGGTCCTGCTTCACCGGATCCTGCGCACCTGGGGCGGGCGGCACCGGGACGGGCACGGGCGTTGGAGCCGGCGCGGGCACGGGAACCGGCGGCGGCGATTGCGCCGCGCACACACCGGCCAGCAGGAACGACAAGGCGAGGCACTTCATGCGGAATCCAATGCGGCAGGTCGCCGCAGCAGGCATCGTAATACGCGCCTCGGCCAGCGAAGCGGCACGAGGCGAAGAAGTTGTCGGCGGCAGGGGCATCTCAGGAATCGGGCGCCAGGTTGTCGGCAACCTGCGTCAACGAGCCCTTCACCGCGGGCAGCAGGCCGGCGACGGCGCCGAGCGCGGTGACGCCGAGCAGCAGCCAGAGCTCCCAGGGCCGGAACGTGAGCCAGTCCAGGTAGACGCCGGTCTGGTCCTCCACGACCGGGCGCAACACGAAGGCCGCGATGTGGCACGCGCACAGGCCGAACAGCGCGCCGAAGAAGGACAGCAGCGTCGCCTCGCCGACGATGATCGCGAGGATCTGCAGCCGGCGCGCGCCGAGCGAACGCATGATCGCGATCTCGCGGCGGCGTTCGTTCATCGTGTTGTAGATCGCGACCGTGATCGACACGGCGGCGACGAGCAGCACCAGCCAGGCGATGACGGTCAGCGCATCGGCGACGTTGCCGATCTGGCGCAGGAACTTCGGCACCACGTCCTGCGGCCACGCCACCTGCGCGTCGGGCCGCGTGCCGAACTCGGTGCGCAGGATGCGCGCGCCGAAGTGGTCCTTTGGATCGACGACGACGGCCGTCAGCCCCAGGCGCCCCGGCGACACCGGCAGGCGTTTCGCGTCGTCGGGCGTGCGGCCGGGCGGCACCTCGACGACGAACACACCGGTCTCGTGGCCGTCGATCAGGTAGTGCACGCCGAGCGGCAGGAAGATCGTCGTGTCGAGTGGCGAGTTGGTCGGCGCCAACACGCCGACCACCTGGCACGCCGCCTCGGGGTGCTCGTGGAAGCCGAACTCGCCCATCTTGCCGTGCACCGGCACGACGACGGAGCCGAGGTCGAGTCCGAGCGTGCGCGCGACCCGCGCGCCGATCACACACTTCTTCCATTCCTCGCGCAGCAGCGGGCGCGGCGGTGGCGATGCCGCGCCGGCGCGACGCGCGTTCTCGTGCGCCGTGAGATCGTTCGCGAACGCCATCAAGTCGTCCCAGCCGAAGCGGAACGGACCGCCGGCAGCGAACGGCAGCGGGGCGCCCTGCCACTCGTACTTGCCGAACATCTCGTCGAGCGTCGCGATCACCGGGAACGCGTGGCTGCTGACGCTGTCGCCGCGGGCCTGCGGGATCGCGTAGCGCACTTGCCCGCGACGACTGAAGCCCTTGCCCTCGCGCAGGTCGATGCACGCCTGCAACGGGAACAGGCCCGGCGCCTCGCCGACGTTGAAGATCGTGTTCAGCACGAGCTCGAGCTGGCTCGCGTCCTTCGGCCCGAGCACCGCCTGGTAGCCGCCGATGCTGCCCTCGTAGCGTTGCCGGGTCTGCTCGGCCATCACCAGGATCGCCGCGTAGAGGCCGGTCGCGACGACGATCGACGCCATCGTCAACACCGTCGCGACGAGACGCAGGCGCAGGTTGCGCAGGCTGATCGAGAGGAGCCTCATGCCCGACCTCCGACCGCCGGCCGCAGTGCATGGAGGTCGACGGTGCGCTGCATGCGAGCCGCCGACTGCGGATCGTGCGTGACCATCACCACGGTCTTCTTGCCGTGCGTCGCGATCTGCAAGAGCAGGTCGAGCACCTGGCCGCCGGTCGCGCGGTCCTGGTTGCCGAGCGGTTCGTCCATCAGGATCAGTTCGGGGTCGTTGACCAACGCGCGGCAGATCGCGACGCGCTGCACCTGGCCGACCGACAACTCACGCGGCCGATGGTGCATGCGATCGGCGAGCCCCACCTGCTGCAGCAGCGCCTCGGCCCGCACGCGCGCCTCGCCGCTCGCACCGCGGCCGAACAACGCGCCCAGCAGCACGTTCTCGAGCGCGGTGAACGGCTGCAGCAGGTTGAAGGTCTGGTAGACCATGCCGATGTGCGCGCCGCGGTGACGATCGCGCGCGGCTTCGCCGAGGGTCTCCAGCCGCTTGCCGACGATCTCGATCGTGCCGCGGTCCGGACGCAGGATCCCGGCGAGCATGTGCAGCAGCGTGGTCTTGCCCGAGCCCGAACGACCAACCAGCGCCACCTGCTCGCCGGCGGCGATGTCGAGCGCGGACACCGAACACGCCAGCACCGTCTCGGCGCCGCGCGTGTAGGACTTCTCGACGTCGCGCAGGTGGATCATCGGGCGAAAGAGGATACGGACGTCGCCCCGCGGCTGTCAGCGGCGATTTGCGCGTGCACCCACGCGAGTTCGCGCGCGAGGCGCTCGTGGAGCGGCGCGTCGCCGGCGAAGTCGCCGAGCACGTGCCAGGTGTAGGTCTCGACTTCGAGCAGCGGCATCGGCCGCGGCTGCAGGGCCAGCCAACGAAGCACGCGAACGACTTCGCGCTGCGTCGAACCCAAAGCGCCATCCTGGTCCCAGAACAACGGCACGTGGTAGTGCGACCGCACGCGCCCGGCCGCCGCGAACGAAGGGCGCGCCGCCGCCACGTCCGGCAGGTCGAGCGCCCGCGTGCCGTCGGCGCCGACGGTCTGGTGCAGGTAGCGGCCCTCGGCGAACGCAAGCAGCGCATCGAGGCCCGCGGGCTCGCGCACCTCGAGGCACGACGAGACCTGGATCTTCGGCACCTCGATGCCGCGCGCGACGAGATCGGTGAGAGCGCCGATCGGATCCTCGCCGACCACGGCGAGATGGCAGAGGTCGACGCAGACGCCGAGGTGCCGTCGCAGCGCCGCCGCCGGCACCGTGGTCCACGCCGCCTCGTCGAACAACCACCGCTCGAGAAAGTCCGCCGTCGCGGCCACGGTCTCGAGCAGGCAGAGCGGCTCCGGTTCGATGGCCAGCACGCAGCGAACGCCCGTGCGTTGCTCGATCGCCGCGAACGCCGACGCGCAGCGCGCCAGGTTGCGCGCCATCATCCGCAGATCGGCCGGCGGCGCTCCGGGCGCACGGTAGCCGAGTGGCAGCGTCGACAGCGGCAGCACCGTGCCCGCGGGCACCAACGTCGCCGCCACCTCGGCGCAGGTCCGTGTGTAGCGCAGCCGGTCCTCGTCGGCCCAGTCCGGCCGGTAGACCGAGGTCTTCACGACGGCGTCGTGGAAGCCGCCGAACGGAAACACGTTCAACGTCCACAGCGGCAGGTCGAGTTCGCGCAGGGTCGCCGCCAGTCGATCGCGGGCCGCGGCGTCGTTCGCGAGCGCCGTCGCCAGTTCGTCGGGCCACCAGGCTCCCACGCCGAACGTCCGCCCCGCGGCGCGCGCGGCGGCGGCAACCGGCCCGGCATGGGCGCGCAGCCCCGCCACGACCGCGGGCAGGTCGGGCGCTGCATGCACGTTGCCGCAGTAGGTCAGGCGCAGCGAGTCCATCGGGGCAGCCAGGGTAGCGATAGGTGCCGCCCGACCCCTCCGGGTTCCACGGGCCGCGTGGATTCAGCACGTCGCTCCGACCGCGCCGACGCCGACAGGCTGCGGTTTCCTGCCCGCGAATGCCGATGCCACCGGCTGCCCGAACGTCTGCCCGATCCGACATGAGCCACCCCCCCGGCAAGAACGGCCGCCATTCCCACAACGGCCACGCCTCCCGCCTGCTCGCCATCCGCAATTCCACGTCCTACCGGCAGTCGCACGTCGACCCCGACTTCATGGGCCGCGTCGAACTGCGCCCGGTGCGCCTCCAGCTCGAGCTCCTGAAGCCCGAGCTGATCATGCAGGAACAGGGCGTCGAGTCGACGGTGGTCGTGTTCGGCGGCACGCGCGTCGTCGAACGGGCCGAGGCCGAACGCCGGCTCGCCGATGCCCAAGAAGCGCTCGCCGAGAAGCCGTCCGACTGCCAACGCGTGCGGGCCGTGCGCATCGCCGAGAACGTGCTGCGCAAGTCGCACTACTACGACGAGGCGCGCAAGTTCGCGGCGCTGGTGTCGGCGCAGTGCCAGGAGGAAGGCCGCCGCGACTACGTGGTCTGCACCGGCGGCGGGCCGGGGATCATGGAAGCCGCCAACCGCGGGGCGTTCGACGTCGGCGCCAAGTCGATGGGGCTCAACATCACGCTGCCGTTCGAGCAAGAACCGAACAGCTACGTCACGCCGGACCTGTGCTTCGAGTTCAAGTACTTCGCGATCCGCAAGATGCACTTCCTGATGCGCGCGAAGGCGATGGTCGCGTTCCCCGGCGGCTTCGGCACGATGGACGAACTGTTCGAGGCGCTGACGCTGATCCAGACGCGGCGCATGCAGCCGATCCCGATCGTGCTGTTCGGCCGCGACTACTGGCGGCGCATCGTCGACTGGGAGCTGTTCGTCGAAGAAGGCACGATCTCGCCCGACGATCTGGGCCTGATCCAGTACGCCGAGACGGCGGCCGAGTGCTGGCAGATCATCCAGGACTTCTGGCAGAAGGCGGCGCCGGAGCCGCTTCCGCGCGGGCAGTAGCGTCCCGGCTCGGCGCCGGTCCTGCCGTCAGGACTCGTGCGGCCGTCGTCAGCGACGACCGAGCAGCACCGTGCGCGCCGGCCGGCTCATGCCGTGGCGTCGCTCGGCGTGTCGCCGAACACCGTCCCTTCGGGCCGATCCGCCGGACTCTCGAACTCGACGCGGTAGCCGTCGGGGTCCCGCAAGGAAGTCACCCACAAACCGTTCCCGACGAAGGGAACCGAAGGCGTCAGCCCTCGCGCGAGGAACTCCCGGTAGATCGACAGCGCGTCGCGGCAGAAGAACATGATCGACACGCCAAGGCCCAACGGTCCGTCGGGCGACCAGGACTTGCCGCCGTCCCGGCGGAAGTCCTGGAGCATCAACGCTGCCCCGCCGCGCTGCAGTCTGCACCACCGCACGGTGCCCTCGTCGATCCACCTCTCGGCCATCACGAACCCGAGTCCGTCGATGTAGAAGCGGAGCGAAGCGTCCATGTCCGACACGGCGAAGAACGGCATGACACACTGCGGATCGGCTTCGGCTGCCATCGTTGCGACGATGCTACCCGCCGCGTCGACCACGACCGCCGCGACGAGACGGCTCGCCGACGTCGCGCGCACGCTTCGCAAGAACCGCCGGACTAGACTCGGAGCATGATCGCCGCCGCCGCCGCACTCCTCGTTCTCATGCCGGTACCGCAGGACCCGGCCGCTGCCGAAGCCAAGGCGCGCGCCGACCTCGCGCACGCCGTGCAGCACGTCGACGCGCTGCTGCGGCTCACCGCCGAGGCGCAGGATCGCGCCAAGGCCGCGGGCGCGCTCGCCGACGCGACGGCGCAGAGCGCCACCCAGCTCGACCGCGCGCGGCTCGCCAAGCTCGCGTCCGACCTCGGCGCCCAGCTCGCGGCGCTGCAGCAGACGCTCGCCACGCAGAGCGAAGCGATCCGGGCGGCGCGCATCGGCATCGACGCCGAGTTGCCGGCCGCTGCCGAAGGCACGGTGCCGTGGTTCGCCGACCGGCTTCGCGAGACGCAGAAGTTCGACACGCACAAGAAGGCGAGCGACGCGCTGCGCCGGCTCGAACGGGAAGTGCAGGCCGACGCGGTCAGGAAGCAACCCGGCGCCGAGGCGCTACTCGGCCACACGCGCTACCTGTTGGCGGAGTCGTTGCGGCAGGAGGCCGATGGGCTGGCGCGGGACAACGCCACGGCGAACGCGCTCGTCTTGTTCGACGCCGCCTCGAAGAAACTCGACGAGGTGCTCAAGGGCGCCGACGCGGCCGACACCGGCGAGTGCTCGTCGCTGCACGCGCTGGCGCTGCGCCGTCAGGTCGAGATCGAGGCCAAGCTGTACTGGACCTACCAGCCGCTGGTGCCGCAGAAGCCGGACCTCGCCAGCAAGGCGAACCACCACCGACGGCGCGCGTTGGCGGCGCTCGAGAGTCTCGAACGCGTCCACGGTCGCGCGACGATGCCGAGCGGCGAGTTGGTCGTCGACGCGGCGCGCGCGGCCGTCGAGCGGTTGCGCGCGCGCTGAGGCGACGTCGCCCGCCTTCGACGCCGACGGTCAGCGACCGGTGGAACCCGCGCCAGCATCCTCCGGGGCGAGTTCGATGCGGTCGCCGTGAAACGTGGCAACGAGTTCGGGCTGGAAGACGTGCCGGCTCGCCAGGCAGCCGAGCACCTCCGCGGCCGTCGGGCGCAGACCGAGCACGTCGTGCAAGGCGTAGCCGACGAGGCGCTGGTCGAGCAGCGTCGGGTCCGCCGCCGCGGCCAGAGTGACCGCAACGCCCGTGGATCGTCGGAGCAGCGCGAGCACTTCGCGCAGCTGGCAGCAGTACACCTGGCCGAGCCGCAAGTGCGTTCGCGACAGCTGTTCTTGCAGCGGGTGTCGGATCGCGGGCGCGTGCTCGCCGAGTTGCGCCCGCGCCTGTTCATCGCCGAGCGTCGCCAGCCCGAACCACGCCGACCGCTGCACGCGCTCGTCCACGGCCTTCGCGTGCACGGCGAACAGGTCGCGGTGCGGTTCGGCATCGACGGTGGCGAGCACCCAAAGCCCGGTGGACAGCAGCTCGTTCGCGTCGTCGGCCTTGGTCGTCGTGGACTTCGTGATCTCGCCGAGGATCGCGGCGATCCGCGGCCCGATGCCCTGGACGCCGAGCTCGCCGAGCCCGACCAGAGCCTCGCTGCGGCATTCGAGAGTTTCCCCGTCGAAGGCGACGCGCTCGAACCAGGGGACGAGCTCGGGCACTCGCGTCAGTGCGAGCTTCCGCAGTTCGCGCGGATTCGCGCGGTCGATCGCCTCCGCCAACACCGTGACCGTGCGTTGGCGAGTCTCGGTGTCGCCGAACATCGCCAGCACCCGCGCTGCGGCGACCCGCAGCTCGGGATCCGAGGACTCGAGGCACGAACGAGCCGGCGCGACCGCCGCCTCGGCATCGAGCGCCAGCAGCGCCTCGAGTGCGGACCGTTGCTGATCCCCGGGTCGTCGTGCATCGAGCCACTGCAGCAAGTGCGGGATGGCCTCCCGGATCCGCTGCGACACGACCGCCCGCACGATGCGTTCGCGATCCTCGTGCTCCGGCGCCTGCAGTGCCGCCAGCGTCTCGACGACGAGCTGTTGGCGGACCACCGCGGGATTCGCCGCCATCTCGGCACGGGCGGTGAGCAGCGCATCGAGCTCCGGCAACTCCGCTCGCGCGCCGGGAGCGACCCTGGCGAGCACTTCGAGAACCTCGCGGCGCTCGAGCTGGTCTGGCGGGAAAGTCTGGTAGAGGTTGATCAAGGCGTCCTTGGCGCCGACAGCCCACGGACCGAGTCCGCGCAGACCACGCAGCGCGTCGGTGATCACCTCCTGCTGACCCGTGGCGAGCATCGCCGCGAGCGTTTCGACCGCCGGCACCGCGTCGCGGCCTCGCGCTCCCAGGTAATCGACGGCGAGGCGACGCACCCCGCCGTCGTGGTCGTGCAGTGCTTGGATCATCCGCGGCACGACCGTCGGCACGAACGGATGCCCCCCGGGCACCAGCCGCGTCAGCGTCGTCGCCGCCGCGCGTCGCACCGATGCCGCTTCGTCCTGTTGCAGCACGCGGAGCAAGCCGAGGATCGTCGGCTCGACGTTCGCCATGCCGGCGAGCGCCTGCACCACACGCTCCCGCACGAACGCGTCGGCGTGGCGCAGCCGCGCGCGCAACGCCTCGGCCGATGCCACGCCGAAGACGGGACCGATCACGCCGAGCGCTCTCGCCGCCGAAGCCCGCACGTTCCAACGCTGCGCCGGCATGTCCGGCAGTTCCAGCACGACCGTCGCGTCGAGCCGTTCGTCCGCACGCTGGAGCACCTCGACAAGGTCGGCCGCCGCGGGCCAGGCGGCGCGCCCGAGCTGCGCCAGCACGTCGGCGGCCGCGAGCTGCACGTGCCAGTCCGGGGACGCGAGCGCCGCGCGCAGTTCGGGCAGCATCGCGACGTCGACGTGCACGCGCATCGCCGCGACCTTCGCCGCATGCGCGACGCCGGCGTGCGGATCGGCCGCGAGTGCCACGAGCCGTTCGCGCGCCCGGGCCGCCGCCGCGCCGATGCGGCCGAGGGCGATGGCAGCGTGTTCACGCATCGTCGGCCGATCGTCGTCGAGTGCTCGCAGCGCCGCGTCGACCGCGTGGTCGCCCATCGACACCAGCGACGACACGGCGATGTCACGCGCCTGTTGGTCGGCAGCGGCAAGACCCTCCACCCACTCGGTCGCGGTCTTGCCGTGGAAGGTCTGGGCGGGGAGCGCGGCGGCGGCGATCGAAACGAGGAGCTGCCAGGCGACGACGCGCATCGAGACCTCCAGGAGCCGGCGATGCTACCGGACCCGACCGAGCCGGCGTCGGGCGCAGGGCCAACCGACACGCTCCGGCGCCGCCCCGTCAGTTCACCCGCCGCGACCGCCCCGTCCAGAACGGCTCGCGGAGCACGTGCTTCTGCAGCTTGCCCGACGGCGTGCGCGGCAGCGAGCTGACGAAGTCGACGCTGCGCGGCAGCTTGAAGTCGGCGATCCGCCCGCGAGCGAACGCCAGCAGTTCGGCGGCCGTCGCCGCCATGCCCGCGCGCACCACCACGATCGCCTTCACGACCTCGCCCCACCGCTCGTCGGGCACGCCGATCACCGCCGCCTCCTGCACCGCCGGATGCGCACACAGCACGCTCTCGACCTCGGCGGGGTACACGTTTTCGCCGGCCGTGCAGATCATGTCCTTCTGCCGATCGCACACGTGCACGTAGCCTTCGTCGTCGAGGAACCCCGCGTCGCCGGTGTGCACGAATCCGTCGCGCAGCGTCGCGGCCGTCGCCTCCTCGCGGCGCCAGTAGCCGAGCATGTTGGCGGGCGAACGGATGCAGATCTCGCCGATCGCGCGCGGCGGCAGCACGTTCCCCGCCGCGTCGACCACCTTCACCGTCACGCCGGGGTACGGCCGACCCGCCGCTTCCCACAACTCCGGGCGGCGATGGTCATCGGGCCGCAGGCACACCGCGGTGTTGCCCGTCTCGGTCAGTCCGTAGATCTGCGCGAAGCCACAGCCGAACACCCGCATCGCCGCTTCGAGGTTCGGTCGCGGGATCGGGGAGCCGCCGTAGACGATCGTGCGCAGCGAGGAGAAGTCCGTCGACGCGCAGTCGGGCTCCGAGACGCACACCTGCAGCATCGCCGGCACCATGCAGGCCTTGGTCACGCGATGCCGCGCGATCGCCGCCAGCACCCGCCATCCCGCGAACACCGGCACCACGACGTTCGCCGCGCCCGCGTTGAAGCCGGTCATCGCCCACCACATGCCGCCGATGTGGAAGCTCGGGATCCCCATCAGGCTGACGTCGGCCGACGACCAACCGATCCACGGGTCGCCGACCGCGCGCATCCCGGCGACGACGGCGACGAACGAACGGTGCGCGAGCATCACGCCCTTCGGCTTGCCGGTGGTGCCCGACGTGTACATCTGCACCGCCACGTCTTCGCTGCCGACGGCATCCGGGAACGGGCTCGCCGGCGCGTCGCCGAGCCACGCAGCGCTCTCGCGCAGCGCGACGACCTGGCGCAGCGCCGGGCACCGTGCGCGCAGCGTGTCGCCCTTCGCCGCGAATTCGGGCCCGACGAACAGGACCTGCACCTCGGCATCGGCGAGTTGGAACTCGAGCTCGTCGATCGCGAGCCGCCAGTTGAGCCCGACGACCACCGCGCCGGCCTTGGCGATCCCGAACACCACCGTCCACAGTTCGGCGCTGTCGTGGTCGAGGATCGCGATGCGCGCACCCGGCCGCACGCCGTCGCGCCGCAGCGCATGCGCGACGCGATCGGCCGCGCGCGCGAGTTCGCCGTAGCCGACGCGCCGTTCGCCATCGAGCAACGCCGTGGCCTCGGGACGAAGGGCAGCCTGCCGCGCGAGGATCTGCGGCATCGTGGTCGGTTCGGGCATGGCAGCGGCGACGGCGCACCAACTGACCGCCGCGAGACGGCGGTGGCAACCGCCGATCCGACCCCGGCACGCCGAACCGAATCGGCATCGTGTTTGCAAACCACCGGCGCGAACGCGGGGTCACCGCAGGCGCGTCGTGCCCTTCGCCGCTAGAGTGCCGCGCGCTGCACGGTCTTCGTCGTTCGCCGCCGCCCCCGCGATCGTCGCCCCGTCGTCGCCCTCGTCGAAGAACCGACGCGGGCCGCCTGCCCAACGCCCACGCCGCGAATGAAGCTCACCGTCCGCCCCCTCGGCGCCGACGTCTCCGGGATCGATCTACGCCGCATCACCGCCGACCAGGTCGCCGCGGTGAAGGCCGCGGTCTACGAGCACAAGCTGCTGGTCTTCCACGGCACCGATCTCAACGACGCCGACTACGTGGCGATGGCGCGCAAGTTCGGGACGCCGCAGCGCTACTTCCAGCGGCACTACTGGCACCCCGAGTTCCCCGAGATCTTCGTCAGCAACAACGTGCCGGAGGGCGGCAAGAAGCTCGGCGTCGCCGGCACCGGCCGCATGTGGCACAGCGACTACCAGTTCTTCCCCGAACCGCTGCCCCTGACGTTCGTGATGCCGAAGATCGTGCCGCCGGGCGGCGCGCGCGGCACGTTGTTCCTCGACATGGTCGCCGCCGCCCGCGACCTGCCGCCGGCACTGCGCGAGGCGTTGCTCGGCACGCGCCTCTTCCAGGACGCGGTCTACTTCTACAAGGTGCAGCCGCCGGACGTCGATCGCGGCATCGGCGAGCTCATGGAGCAGTTCCATCGCGAGGCCCCCGGCGCCCTGCACCCGGCGTTCGTCACGCATCCCGTGAACGGGCGCACCGCGGTCTATGCGAGCAGCGGCTTCAGCCAGCGCGTCGACGGCATGCCGCACGAACGCAGCCAGGCACTGCTGCGCGAGCTCTTCGCGTTCCTCGAGCAGCCCGCGCGCGTGCACACCGCGACCTGGGCCCCGGGCGTGCTGCTGTTGTGGGACAACCGCCAGGTGATGCACCGTTCGTCGGGCGACCTGCACGGTCAGCCGAGCCGCAGCTACCGCATCGGCGTCTACGACGGCTTGCCGTTCTACCCCGGCCTGCCGATCACCGGCGACGACCAACCATGACCGCCATGCCGACACCTGGACCCGGCACGCCGTTGTCCGAACTGCTGCGCCAACGCGTGCTGCAGCCCTACCGGCCGAACGCCCGCTACGTGCAGCGCGCGACGCTGACGCAAGCCGGGAACGGCAGATCCCCGCGTCCAGGCGATCCGGCGTCGTGGATCCGCGTCGATGGCGCCTGCGGGTTCACCGAGCCGTGCTACATCGCGTCGACGGGGCACCTCAACGCCGTCGAGGTCAACATCACCTACAACCAGCTGCTCTACCTGGCGCTGGCCGAGACCGCGCGTCAGCGGCTGCTCCCCGAGCTGCGGCACTGGTCGCTCGACGACTTCTTCCGGGCCCAACTGCCCGACGTGCTGATCGCGACCTACCACGCGAACTTCCGCCGGCCGATGCGCTCGGCGCAGTACGACGGCTGGTTCACGATCGTCGACGCGCAGCCGAAGCCCCATCGCTCGCTGCTGCTGCTGACGACGCGCGCGGGCTTCCAGGACGCCACCGGCGAGTGCGTGGTCGACGCGACGATCGCGATCGTGAACTGGCGCCCGGCCTGACGCCGCCGCTCACGCCAAGCGGATCACGTCGCCGTCGCGACGGCCGTGGCCGGCGACGAGCAACGCTTGCAGCGCGGTCGCCATCGTCGCCTTGACGACCGAACCCAGCCGCGTGATGCCGAAGCACTTCGCGGTCTCGCGCGCGAGGTCGTCGGCGGCGAGCGCCTGGTGCTGACGCAGCAGCCACGCCATCGCCGCCACGAGCTCGGCACGCGGCAGCTCCTCGGCATCGCGCGAACGGTCGGCGCCATCGCCGGGGACGCGGAAGCCGCGGAAGGCGGCGACGTCGCCACGGTCCGACCACACCACGTCGTCGGCGACGGCGACGTTCGGCGCCAACGCCGCGCGCACCCGTTCGCGCACGCGGTCGGTGAGGCGCAGGCCCCACGGCGCCGCGACGAGGCGGCACAGGCGATCGAACACCACCGGCATCTCGGCGGCGATCACCGTCGCGACCTGGCTCTTCACGGTGCGCAGCGACGTCGCCGCCCAGAACTCGTCGGCGGTGCCAGCCGCCGGCAGTTCGCAGGTGCGGAACGGCCGCGGCCCGTCGGGATCGAGCGGCGGCGCCGAACTCGGCTCGCCGACCGCGGCGGCAACCGGCACGGCTGGCACAGTCGGAGCGGGCGCAGCGGCCGGTGGAGGCGGCGGCTCGGGCGCACTCGCCGGCGCCACGGCCCGCGCCGCAACCAGCGCCTGCTCGACCCGTTCGAGTTCGCCGTCCGCGTCGAGCCAGAAGTCCGTCGACCAGATGCGGTGTAGGCGCCAGCCGAGCCCGCGCAGCACCGCGGCCCGCAGCCGGTCGCGGTCGCGCGCCGTCGCCGAGCCGTGGTAGGTCGCGCCATCGCACTCGATGCCGAGCAGGTAGCGGCCCGGCGCGCGTGGATCGACGACGGCCAGATCGATGCGATAGCCCGAGCACCCGACCTGCGTGTGCACTTCGTGGCCGCGTTGCACCAGCGCATCGCGCACCGCGGTCTCGAACGGCGACTCCGGCCCCGCCCCAGGATCGACGTTGGTCGCGGCGGCCAGCGCGTCCGTGCCGCGCTGCGCGTAGTCGAGGAACGCGCGCAGGTGCCGCGCGCCGACCGCCTGCGTGCGGGTCGCCACCTGTTCGGGACCGAGCGACGTGAACACCACGAGTTCGCGCCGCGCGCGGGTCACCGCCACGTTGAGCCGCCGTTCGCCGCCCTGCAGGTTGAGCGGTCCGTAGTTCTCGAACACGCGCCGTTCGGCATCGGGCCCGTAGCAGATCGAGAACAGGATCACGTCGCGTTCGTCGCCCTGCACGTTCTCGAGGTTCTTCACGAACACCGGCTCCGTCGTCGCGGCCGCCGCGAACGCCGCTTCGACCGCCGGATCGGCGCGCCGCGCCGCGTCGAGCAGGTCCTCGACCAACATCTGCTGCGCCTGGCTGAACGTGACGACGCCGAGGCTCTGGCGGTTCCGGGCCGGGTCGAGCAGGCGCGCCTTGACCTCGGCGACCAGCGCCTCGGCCTCGATGCGGTTGGTCTGCGAACCGGCGCGGTCGTAGACGCCGGGCACGCGAACGCTGCGCACACCGAGTCCAGGGGCTGGCCGCGCCTGGGGTGCCGGGAACGTCAGCAGGCGGTTCTGGTAGTAGAGCGCGTTGCTGAACGCGATCAGTGACTCGTGGCGGCTGCGGTAGTGCCAGTCGAGATGGAGGCGCGGCAGCCCGGCGGCGCTGCATTCGTCGAGCACGCTCTCGAGGTCCTCCGGCAGTTCGTCGGCGCCGATCTCGTCACCCTGCGCCTGCCGCTGGAAGAACGTCGTCGGCGGCAGCTGCCGGCTGTCGCCGACCACGACCAGCGACTGCCCGCGACCGATCGCGCCGACCGCATCCCACATCGGGATCTGCGACGCCTCGTCGAACACCACGAGGTCGAAGCGCTGGCCTGGCTGCGCGAGCAGCTGCGCGACGGTCAGCGGGCTCATCAACATGCACGGCGCCAGCTTGCCGAGCAGGCCCGGGACCTCGGCGAACAGCCGCCGCAGCGGCCGGTGCTTGCGCTGCTTCTTGATCTCGCGCTCGAGGATGCCGAGCTCGCTGCTGGCGACCGTGGTGTCGCGCAGTTGCGGCAGCGCTGCCGCGAGACGCGCCAGCACGACGTCGCCGGCGAGGCGGATCGCGCGTTCGTCGAGGTCGCGGAACGTCGCGATCGCGCGCTCGTGGTCGAGGCCACGGAACGTCGCGAGTGCCGGCTCCCGTTCGTGGACCGCATCGAGCCATGCCCGCAGCCACGAGGCGCGGAACGTCGGCACCAGCGCGCCCGTCGCGATGTCGCCGCGCGCGTGGGCATCGAGCAGCGCCGCCAACCCATGACTTCGCGCCGGCATGGCGACGGCGACGAACGCGCACCAGTCGCGCAGCGTGCTGCCCGCCGCCGACCACTGCTGCGCGCGCGCCTGCACGTGGCGCAGGAACCCGGGTTCCGCCGGAACGCCGAACGCCGCACGGTCGTCGAGGTCGAACAGCAATCGCGTCGTCGCGAGCGCGGACTGGAGCGCGGCCTCGGCGCCGCGCAGCGCGTCGAGCTTCGGCGGCAACGACGCGTCACCGGCCGCCAGCGACTCGAGCAGCCGCGCGATCGCCGCGAGGCACGCGGGGTCGGGCGCTTCGGCCCCGGCGCGAAGTCGCTGCACGGCCGCGCGCACGTCGACGATCCACTGCCGGAACGCGGCGAGCTGGGCCCAGTCGGCAGCGCCACCGTTCCAGGCCGCGCCGAGCGCCGATGCCGCCGCCGTGCACGCTGCGAGCGTGCGCTCCTGGCCGCGCACGCGCACCGCGGCGACCAGATCGTCGCGCAGTGCTGTCGCGCGACCGAGCGGCCCGAGCGCGAACGGTGCGAGCTCGGCGCGCGGGCCACGCAACCGCCACCACCGCACCAACACGAACGAGTCGGCGGATCGCGCGTAGGCGCCACCGAGCCGATCGAGGTCGGCGCCGAGGAGTTCGCGGCGCCACCGCGAAGCCAGCGGCCCCCACTCGGCGTCGCGGGCCGTTCCGGCCTCGACCGCACGCTGGAGTTCCTTGGCGAGCGCTGGCCAGTCGGCGACCCGCAGCAACGCGGCCGGCGGCAGCGGCCGGCGGCCGAGCAGTTCCGCCAGATCGCGCACTGCCGCGAGTTGGTCGCGGCTCGGCCCACGCGCGCCGAACAACGGCTCCAGCGCCAGTTCCTGCACGACCGGCGGCAGCGCCTCGGCGCACGCGACGGCGGCGCGCGCGAGGGCCGCGGCCGACGGCGCCACTTGATCCTGGATCGCCGGGCGCCAGTCCGACCGGCGCACGCCCCACCACGGCGAACGGCACGGCACGCCGACCGAGGCCGCGGCCGCCGCCACCGCAACGACCGCGGCTCCGGCCGCCACCACGCGCGCGGGTCCGCCGGCGAGCACTTCGCCGACGTCCACCCGCGCCGCAGCGCGCAGGCCGACCAGCTCCGCCATCGCACCGAACACCGACACGCCGTGTTCGCGCGGCCGATGCAGCTCGTGCACCAGGCGGTTCAACGACGTGCGCGCGGCGTGCAGGTCCGCGGCGACCTTCGCCCACTCCGCCGGCTCGCGCCGCTGGCCGACCGCGAGCGCCTTCTGCAACTGCGCCAGCGCCGCCTTCGGACCGGACTTGCTCGAGTGCAGCTCGAGGCAGAACGGGCCGAGCCCGACCTCGGCGAGCCGGCGCTGCACGACCTCGAGCGCCGCGCGCTTCTCGGCGACGAACAGCACGCGCTTGCCGTCGGCGAGCGACTGCGCGATCAGGTTGGTGATCGTCTGCGACTTGCCGGTGCCCGGCGGCCCTTCGAGTACGAACGACCGCCCGCCCGCCGCCGCGAGCACCGCCGCGAGCTGGCTGCTGTCGGCGTCCTTCGGACACAGCACCGTCGCCGGATCGATCGCGTCGAGCCGTTCGCGCGCGAACTCGGGCGCGTCCTGCGCGAACGCGGTCCCGGGCCGTTCGACCAGATGCTCGAGCACCGGGCTCTGCAGCAGGTCCTCGCGGCCCTGCAGGTCGAGCCACATCAGGTACTTGGTGAACGAGAAGAAGCCGATGCACGCCGTGGTCTCGACCTCCCACCGGCTCTGCCCGAGCACGGCGCGGCGGAACGCGTCGAGCACCGCCGCAACGTCGACGCCGAGTTCGCTCTCGGGCGGCGTCTCGCCGAGCGGCACCCGCAGTTCGAAGTCGCGTTGCAGGAACTGCAGCAGCGTGCGGTTGAGGCGCGGCTCGGCGTCGTCGAGCACGAAGCGGAAGCCGTCCTGCACCGACAGCCGTTCGATCACCAACGGCAGCAGCAGCAGCGGCGCGCGGCGGGGCTTCTGCGACTGCGGCGTCTCGAACCACTTCAGGAAGCCGATCGCGAGGTAGAGCGTGTTGGCGCCGGTCTCTTCGAGCGACGTTCGCGCGTGGCGGAAGATCTCGACGAGGCGGTCATCGAGGTCCTCGGCATCGAGGTCGGCCCGCAGGCGTCCGGCGCGCAGTTCGTCGGCGAGGTACTGCGCGAAGACGTCGCCACCCGCGCGCTGCGAAGCGAGTTGCAGATCGCGTGGATCGCCGCCGCCCGCGACCGCGGGCCGCGCATGCACACGCACGCGGCCGCCCTGCTGCAGCTTGTCCTCGAGCGCGTCGAGGTCGTGGCCGAGCAGCGGCACGGTCTTCTTCGTCGTCGCGAAGTTGAGCAGCCGGTTGAACAGCGACAGGTCCAGCAGCTTCTGCTGCCACAATTCGAGGCGGTCCTTCGGCGGTGCCTGCGGCGGCAGCGGTTCCCCTTCGGCCGCGGACGCCGGCGACGCGGGCGGCGCCGCGGGTGCGGCCGGGCCTGCTGTCGCCGGCGCGACGGGCGGGCCAGCCGGGGCCGCCGGCGCGAACGAATGCGTGCGCGCCGGCAGCGGCCGGATCCCGAGGCGACGCGCCGCCGCCACATCGATCGCAGCGACGAAGTCGGCGTCGGCGGCGAGCCGGGCGACGCCGGCGGCCACCGCCGCGGCGAACGGCCGCGCGCCGCCGCGGCAGACCAGCGTGCTCTCGACCACGACCAGCGCGTCGAGCTGCGCCCGCTTGCGCAGTTCCACCGCCGGACCGATCTCGACCTCGGGCGCCGAACCGTCGACGAGCCAGGCGCCGTGGAACGCGTGCCCCTGCACGACGACGACGAACGGCCGCAGCCCCGCCTGTTCGAGCACGGCGGCGTGCAGCAACGCGAGATCGAGGCAGGTGCCGAGCCGTTCCCCGAGCACCTGCTCGGGCGTGCGCACCTTCTGGCCCGCCCGCTCGAAACTCGCCGGCGCCGCGACGTAGGTGATCCCCAACGTGGTGATCGCCTCGTGGGCGGCCTCGACGATCGCGCGCGCGCGCGCCGGATCGCCGGACTGGTAGCCGTCGAGCGCCGGACGGCCGGTGCGCGCCCCGAGCCGCGCGCCGACGTCCTGCAGCAGCGGCGCCAGCGCCGGGTGGTTCGGCGACACGAACGCGGCGAGCAGCGCGGGCAGTGGCGCCAGCCCCGGCCACTCGTTGTAGGCCAACACGTCGATCGCACTGCGGTGCACGGCGAGCCGTTCGCCGCCGCCGTCGACGGTGACGACGAGCGCGGCGCGCGTGCGTTCGATCGCGTTCGCGAACGCCTCGGCGTGCAGCGGCACGTCGGGCAGCGTGAGCTCGTGCACCGCCCCCGGCGCGAGTTCGGCGAGGCGCAGCGCGAGCGGCGTCGCGAACCCGGCGAGTTCGACGGTCACCTGCAGGTCGCGCCGCGCGACCGGGCTCTCGTTGCGCAACGCGAGCCGCCGCAGCCACGGCACCGCGTTCTGCTGCATCGCGTAGCACAGCGCCGGCGCGTGCTGCAGTTCGACGATCACTCCCGTGGCGTTCACCGCGCAGACGCTATGCGGCGTGCGCGGCCGGCTCTACTGGTTCCTCGCCCGTTGCGGGCGGCGCGGCTCACCAGGCGCCGACGACGCCGCTCGCCGCGTTCGACAACACCGCCCCGTACGGGTTGGCCGTGATGTCGAGGACCATCGCCTGCGAGTGGAACGAGAAGCCGATCGCGTTCGGGGTCACCGGGATCGCCCACGTGAAGCTGCCGGCACCCGCGGTGAGGAAGAACGCGGTCAGGAACTCGGTGCTCGTGCGCAGCACGCAGCCGGTCAGGCCGACCGACGTCAGGTCCAGCGGCAGCGGGTTTCCACCCCAGACCTGGTCCGACTGGCCGAACGCGACGAGCGAGAGGTTGTTGCCGAAGGCGTAGGAGAGCTGCAGCGTGAACGCGCTGCCGGCAACCGGGCGGCTGCCGTTCGCGGGGGTGAGCGTCGGTGGGCCGAACGGGCCGCTGCATCCCGGACCGGTCGGCGTCCACGTCGAGCGCGACCCGACCTGGTACTCCCACGTGGCCTGCTCGACCGCGGTCCAGAAGCCGCCGAACTTCACGATGCGATCCCGCGCGCTGTCGTAGGCGAGCGAGTAGGCCATCTGCGCTGGCGGCCGAGGACTGCGCGTGTCCTCCTGCCAGTCGACGCCATCCCAGACCCACACGGTGTCGTGGAACGTCTGCCCCGGCACCATCTCCTGGCCACCGAACACCACCACCAGCTGCTCCTGGGCGTCGTACGCGCCGCCGGCTTCCATCCGGCCGGCCGGTGGGTTCTGCGGGAAGCGCTGCTGCCACGCCGAGCCATCCCAGGTCCAGGTGTCCCTCGGCGTGCCGATCGCGGCGCCGAAGTTGCCGCCGAGCAGAACGACGTTGCCGCGCGCCGGGTCGCCGACGAGGCAGGCGCCGATGCGGGCGGGTGGCGAAGTCGGCGACGCGCGCTGGAGCCACGTTGTGCCATCCCACTCCCAGGTGTCCGCGAGCATCGGCGTGACCGTGAAGCCGACGCCACCGCCGAACAGCACGCACACGCCACGCAGCGGATCGAACGCCATGCAGGCCCCGCGCCGCGCGGGCGGCCGAACTGTCGGCTGCCGTTGCGTCCACACGAGACCGTCCCACTCCCACGTGTCGTCGGTGTCGATGCCGTTGCCGCCGCCGGTCGCGCCACCGTGCAGGACCACGCGACCGCGCGCGCTGTCGTAGGCCATCACGTGCCCCAACCGCGCCGACGGCGCGACGGGCGTCACGGCCTGGGTCCACGCCGCCCCATTCCAGGTCCAGGTGTCGCCGAGGTACGTGCCCTGGAACCCCCAGCCCCCGAACAACACCGTGCGCGCGTTCGCCGCGTCGTAGACCAGCTCGTGGTGGGCGCGCGCGGGTGGCTTCGGCGTCAGCAGGGAAAACTGCTGCCAACCGGACTGTGCGATCGCTGCGGGCGAGCACGACGCGAGCAGAAGCAGCCGTAGCGAACTCGAGAACGGCATCGTGAAGATGGTGTGCTGGCTCCCGGAGGCGGTCAACGTGGGGCGCGCAGAGCAACCGCTGGACCGCGACGCCATCGTCCGCCTTCGGGCGCGCCACTGCCGAGCGATGTCACGCGCGGGTGACGACAGCCTGCGATCAGGTCGTCCGACCTGGCGGCAACGTGCAGCGACGGTCGAGGTGCGTGTAGCCGCCGTCGACGAACACGACCTGGCCCGTGGTGTGGGCACTGCGTGGCGAGGCGAGGAACACGACCATCGCCGCGATCTCCTCGGGCGACGTGAAGCGCGCGCCGAGCGGGACCGACTGCGCGATGCGCGAACGTTCGCCGGCCGGATCGGGCCGCGTCGCCAGCCACGCCTCGTACATCGGCGTCCAGACCTCGGCGGGCACGACCGCGTTGGCGCGCACACCGTGCGGCGCCAGTTCGACGGCCCACTCGCGCGTCAGCGCCAGCAGCGCCCCCTTCGCCGCGGCGTAGGCCGACGTGCCGCCTTGCCCGGTGACCGCGACCTTGCTGCCGATGGTCACGATCGCGCCGCGGGCCCGCACGAGATGCACGCGGGCGTGGCGCAGCAGCGCGTGCGCCGGCAGCAGGTTGTCGCGAAGCGAACCGAGGAACGCATCGTCGCTGGCGCCGATGCCGACGCTGTCGTTGCGGCCGGCGTTGTTGACCAGCACGTCGACGCCGCCGAGCTGCACGGCCGCCGCGATCGCCCGTGCGCAGGTCGCGTCGTCGCCGAGTTCGCCGCCGACGAAGCGCACCGCGGGCAATGCAGCAGCCATCGCCGTGCCAGCGGCGACGTCGCGGTCGGCAACCACCACGCGCGCGCCTTCGGCGAGCAGCAGATCGACGATCGCGCGACCGATGCCGCGGCAGCCGCCGGTCACCACCGCCACCTTGCCGTGAAGGCCGAGGTCCACGGTCACCTGGCCGCGTCGGCGGTGTCGGCGGCGACCACCGGGTTGCGCAGCACGCCCAGCCCGTCGATCTCGACCTCGCAGACGTCGCCGGGCGCGAGCCAGATCGGCGGCTTGCGGAAGCAGCCGACGCCCGGCGGTGTGCCGGTCGCGATCACGTCGCCCGGTTCGAGCGTGATGTCGGCGCTGATCGACGCAATGAGCTGCGGGATCGTGAACACCAGCTGGTTCGTGTTGCTGTCCTGCAGCGTGCGGCCATTGACGCGCATGCGGATGCGCAGCGCGTGCGGGTCGGCGATCTCGTCGGCGGTCGCGACGAACGGTCCGAACGGCGCGAACGTGTCGCACGACTTGCCGCGCTGCCACTGGCCATCGGCGAACTGGAAGTCGCGCGCCGACACGTCGTGGAAGCAGCAGTAGCCGAGCACGTGCCGCAGCGCGTCGGCTTCGGCGACGCGCGAAGCACGGCGGCCGATCACGACGCCGAGTTCGGCCTCGTAGTCGGTCTGCGTACTGCCGCGCGGGATGCGGATCGGGCCGCCCGGCCGCTGCACGCACGTCGTGAACTTGCTGAACAGCAGCGGGCGCTTGGGCAGTTCGGCGTTCTGCTCCGCGGCATGGTCGCGGTAGTTGAGGCCGATGCAGAGGATCTTGCCCGGCCGCGGCACCGGCGCGTGCAATGCCACGGCCGCGAGGGCGTGCAGCGCACCGGCGGTGCGCAGCCGCTCCCGTTCCCGTGCATCGGCGGCCACGCGAGCGACCGCGACCCGCGCCGCGGCGAGGAACGGCTGCGCCAGATCGAACGCATCGTGCGACGCGCGCAGCGGCGGCAACGCGAGCGTCGCGTGCGTGAGGTCGACGACCTGGTCGGCGTCGAGCAATGCCCCGGGACACGGCGGTCCGGCGGCGATCGAGAAGGCGACGAGTTTCACCTCGGCAGCGAACCGGATCGCAGGCGGCGCGGCAACCGCCGCGTCCGCGAACGCTCCGTCACCGCGCCCGCTCCGCTTCCCTGACGTCCGGGTGCCGCGAACACCCGCAGGGAGGACGGCTCACGATCCGACGACCACCTCGACGGCGTTGCTCCACGCGACGCCCTGCGGCGTCGCCGGGTCCAGCACCGCGGCCTGGAAGCAGGCGCTGGCGCCGACCAGCGACGGCGACGGCAGCGACAGCGCGAACTGGAACGCGCCATCCCCCGCCACGCCGCTGCTGCCGCTCAACGGCAGCACGGCGGTGGCGACGATCGGCGTGAACCACAGCGTGCCCCCCAGCAGCGAGGACTGCCAAGGCGTGGTCCCCGCGCCGAGCACGGCCACAGCACCGCCGAGGCCGTTGGTCAGGTCGATCGAGAACGTTTGCCCGATGCGCGGGCGACCGTTCCCGGCCAGCTTCGGCACGAGGCCGCCGCTGCCGGCGATGCCAGCGCCGTAGGGCCACGAACCGGCGCCGAGTTCGTGCACGGCGACGCGGCCGGCGTTGGCGAGCGGTGCCAGGCTCAGGGTCGATCCGAGCGCGAGCAGCCCGCCCTGCATCGCGATGCCGGTGGTGTGGAACACGCTGCTCGGCATCACCGGCGTCACGTGCTGCGACGTCCACATCCCGCCGATGCGGCGGTAGTGATGGACCCGGTCGCCGCCCGATTGGGTGACGATGAGTTCCTCGCCTTCGATCGCGAGCCGGTCCACGAAGCCGACCGCGCCGGGCGGCGCGACGACGAAGCCCTCGTGAACCCAGCTGCCGCCCTGGTGGACCCAGATGTCGACCCGGCCGATGGACGAACCCTGCACGCAGTGGCGATCGCCGACCGCGATGCGAACGCCGTCCGTCGCGACGATCTGGCCGAACGCGGCGCCGGTGCCGATGAGCGCCGAACCGACGTAGCCGGGGCTCGCGTTCACCACCGACAGCTCCTGCTCGAGCACCGGCTGGTCGTTGACGATCCGGTAGACGACCGCGCGCCCCAGGCTCGCGCTCGCCGAGCTGTTGCCGATGGCAGTGCCGACGACGAGCACGCCACCGCGCATCGCCAGGGCGATGCCGATCTCGTCGTGGATGGCCGCCCACGGCGGCAGCAGCACGGCCACCTCGGTGACGACGCCGCCCTGATCGCGGAACAGCGAGACCCCGCCGGTGCGCACGAGCGACGGCGGCACCCACGTGTGTGGGGCGCCGACCGCGATCCACTCGCCGTCGGTGGCGATCGCATGACCGTAGTAGGCGGCGTACTGCGCCGCACTTCCGACGAGCTCACCCGACGACGTCCACTGCGTGCCACTTCGCCGCAGCAGCCAGACGGTATTCGCGGTCGGATTGGCGCTGACGACCAGCCGGTCGCCCGCGAGCGCCACGTGGCGGCCGAAGGTGGTGTTGAAGCCAGTGGGTGCTGGCGAGGAGATCTTCTGTTCGAGCGCCCACGTGCCACCTTGATGCCGCCAGACGTAGACCGCGCCACCGGGCGACGTCGCCAGGTCGACCTGGATACCGCCGGCCGCGAGCGTGTCGCCGTGCAGGGCGACCGAGCCGCCGACCCGGGCGTCGGCCTGGGGATCCGGCCACGTCAGTTCCTGCAGGCGGCAGATCTGCGCGCCTGCCGGGACGGTCAGCAAGGCGGCGACGACGAGACGAACGGGCGTGTGGTTCATGGGCATTCCTCGGGGATGCCCGCAAGGCGACGAATGCCCGCGGGCTCCATCAGGAATCCCCCAGTCCGGGTTCCAATCACGCGATCGTGATGGGCGCAGCACCGAGACGACGCTTCTGGGTGCTGCGTGCTCGCCGTCGCTACTCTCCGCGTCATGGTCCCTGCGCCGGATGAGCCGCTACCGGGCGACGTGACCCGCTGCCTCGCCCGCCTCGGGGCCGGCGACGAGCTGGCTGCCCACGAGCTGCTCGACCTGCTCTACGGCCACCTGCGGCAGATCGCGGCCGGCGCGATGCGCGGCGAACGTCCTTCCCACACGCTCGACCCGACCGGGCTCGTGCACGAAGCGTGGCTGCGGTTGTTCGGCCACGACCCGCGCCGCTTCGCCGACCGCGCCCACTTCCTGCGCGCCGCCGCGCGCGCGATGCGGCGCGTGCTGATCGACCATGCGCGCGCGCGTGGCCGGCAGAAGCGCACGCTCGACCCGGCCTCGCTGCCGCTCGACGCCTGGCTCGACGGCGTGGCCGCGCGACGACTCGATCTGCTCGCCCTCGACGAAGCGCTCGACCGGCTGGCCGAAGTCGACGCCGAACTGGCGCGCCTGGTCGAACTGCGCTTCTTCAGCGGGCTGTCGATCGCCGAGACCGCGGCCGTGCTCGCGCGTTCGACCGCCAGCGTCGAACGCGACTGGCGCTGCGCCCGCGCCTTGCTGCAGCGCCTGCTGGACGGAGGGGCTGTGTGACGCGCGAACGGCTGCAACGGCTGCGTTTGCTGCTGGGCGAAGCCCTGGCCTTGCCGGATGCGGAACGAGAGGCCTTCGTGGCCGAGGCCGCCGCGAACGACGGGGCGATCGGCGCCGAACTGGTGGCGTTGCTCGCCGCCGCGCAGGCCGACGATGCGCGGTTCGAACCGCTGCTCGCCGAGGCACCCGACGAAGCACCACTCGCCGCAGACCAACGCCTCGGGCCGTGGCGACTCGTCGAGCGCCTCGGCACCGGCGGCATGGGCGAGGTCTGGCTGGCGGCGCGCGCCGACGGTGCCTACGCGCACGAGGTGGCGATCAAGCTGCCACGCACGTCCGCGCGTGGGCCGACGGCGTTCGCCCGCTTCGAGCGTGAACGCGCCCTGCTCGCCGAACTCGAGCATCCGGGCATCGCGCGCCTGATCGACGGTGGCTGGACACCCACAGGGAGGCCATGGCTGGCGATGGAGCGCGTCGAGGGTCGAGCGATCGACGAACACGCCGCCGCTCTCGGGCTGTCGGCCCGGGAACGCGTTCGCCTGCTGGTCGCCGCTTGCCGGGCTCTGGCCGCGGCGCATCGTTCGCGCATCGTCCATCGCGATCTGAAACCGTCGAACGTGCTGGTGCGGGCGGACGGCGTCGTCGTGATCGTCGACTTCGGCATCGCCGCCGCACTCGACCGCGCCCCCACGCCGGCCCTGGCCTACCTCGCGACGCCGCGATACAGCGCGCCGGAACAACTGCGCGGCGAACCCGCGACGACGGCGGTCGACGTCTGGTCGCTCGCGGTGCTCGGCCGCGAACTGCTCGGCACCGGCGCCGACGACGACCTGCGGGCGGTGTTCGCCGCCGCCACCGAGCCGGACGCCGGCAAGCGCACGCCGTCGGCCGACGCCCTGGCCGCCGACCTGCAGCGTTGGCTCGACGACGAGCCCGTGCTGGCCCGGCCGCCGTCGGCCCTCCACCGCTTGCGGCTCTGGCGACGGCGCGCCCCGAAGACCGTCGCCGCCGTCGCCGCCCTGGCGATCGCAGTCCTGGGCCTGCTGGCGACGACGACCACATTGTGGCGCGCCGAGCGCGCCGAGCGGCAACGCGCCGCGACGGCGCAGGCAGCGCAGGCGCAACGGTTCGCGCAGGTGCGCGAGCTGGTGAACCACCTCGTGTTCGGCGTGCACGACCGGATCGCGACCCTGCCGGGGGCGGTGCCCGTGCGCGCGTTCGTCCTCGAACGCGCCGAACAACATCTGGCGCTGCTCGCCGCCGATGCCGAGCAGGACGCTGCGCTCGCCCGCGAGTGGATCGGCGCGCAGCTGCGCCTGGCCGAGGTCCGCGGCACGCGCCAGCGCGGTCATGTCGGCGACCAGGCCGGCGCGATGCGGTCGGCGACCGCCGCGGTGCTCCTGGCGACCGCGTGGCAGCAGCGGCAGCCCACCGAGGAGTCATGGGCCCGGCTGGTCGCACGCGGCCGGTGGCTCACCGGTGACTTGCAGCGCGCGCTCGGCCGTCTGCAGGACGCCCGCGCCGAGTACGAAGCCGCGCGCGCGCTGTTGCCCGACACGGGGCGCGGTGGCGACGACACGTGCCGCCTGCGCGGCGTGCTCGAGTTGCAGCTCGCCAAGGTCGAACTCGCGCAGGGCGCCGCCGAGCGCGCGCTCGTCCGACTGGCTTCGGCGGTCACCGACCTCGATGCACTCGTCGCGAAGCTGCCGGACGAACGGGAAGCGCGGCGCGATGGAGCACTCGCCCGTTCTGAACAGGGCTACGCCTTGTCACAACTCGGCCGCGACGCCGAGGCCGCGGCCGCGTGGACGACCGCCCACGAACAGCTCACGGCCCTGGTGGCTGCACATCCGTCCGACGCGCAGCTCGCGCGGGATCTGCTCGAAGTCGAGATCGAACTGGCGGTCGCGGCGAGCGGTCCGGACGCGCCGATGCGCGCCGAACGCGCGCTCGCTGCGGCGCGCGCGCAGCTCGCCGCCGACACCGCCAACGTGATGGCGCAACGCACGCTGCAGCGCGCCCTGCTCCGCACCGCTCGCGCCGCGGCGGCACGCCGCGACCACGCCCTCGCTGCCGCGCGCTACCGGGAGGCGGAGCCGCTGCTGGTCGCCACGCATGCCCTGCTCGCCGAGGACCATGCGACGCGCATCGACCTGGCCGAAGCCCTGATCGGCCGCGCCGAGGCCGATCGCACGCGCGGAGCTGGCGACGACGTGGCCCATGCCTTCGAAGCCGGGCTCGCCCTGCTCGATGCCGATGCCGCATTGGCCGCGGGCGACCACTTCACGGGCAACCTGCTGACGATGGCCTGGGTCGGACTCGCCAATCTCGAACTGGCTGGCAGCGACCTGCCCGCCGCGCGGCGCCGCATCGAGCCGTGGTGCGCGCGGGCGGCCGCGTGGGCCGAGCGGTTCCCCGACCTGCCCTGGCCCCTGCGCCACCTCGGCGCCTTCGAGTACGCCTTCGGCACGCTCTGCGAAGCGCTGGCCGCCGACGCGGCGCGGCCCGTCGCGTCGCGGCTCGCCGATCTGCAGAGCGCGCGAGACGCGTTCGCCCGTGGGCTGGCGGCAGCGGAGCGGCTGGCCGCGGCGGGGCGACTGCGCGGAGCGGACGCGGCGATCCCCGGATTCTTCGCCAAGGACCTCGCGCGGGTGGACGCGGCGCGCGCCGAACTGGTCGCGCGCCAGGATCACTGAGGCGCTCCGGCCAGCGCGAACGGGCGCGCCACGGGCCACGCGCCATCGCCAGCTCACAGATCGCCGATCGACAGCGTCACCGCGTTGCTGGTGATCAGCCCGAACTCGTTGGCCTCGGGCACCAGCGAGCCGCTCTGGCTGTAGACCTCGAAGCCGAGCAAGAGCACGTTGTTCGGGATCGTGAACGTCGTCGTCGCCGTCGGATGACCCGACATCCCGGTGACCGACTCGACGCCGGTGTGCAGCCAGCAGCCGGTGATGCCGGCCGGCGTCAGGTCGATCGGCGGCACGTACTTCGTGAGACTGAGCACGTTGAGCGAGCCGAGCGTCGTCGCCGGGATGCCGCTCGTCGTCAGCACGACGGTGGTGCCGAGGTAGGGCTTCGTCGCCGCCAGCGACAGGCCGCCGCACGACGCGCCGAAGGTCGGGCTGCTCGCGACCACGCCGGTGTCGAACACGTGCAACTCGCGGCCGTTCGTGCCGTCGTGCGCAGCGAAGAACATCTTGCCGCCCGGCGTCACCGCGAACCGGCTGTTGACCAGGTGCGAGCCCGGGTAGCCGTTCGCTCCTGGGCTGCTCGACGCGCTGCCGACGCTGACGTCGTGGAACAGCTCGGTGATCGACGCGCCGTCCGTGCGCCAGAGTTCTTCGCCGAACGCGTTGGTGGCCGAGAAGAACACCCAGCGGCTGCCGACCGGCGTCAGCACGAACGGGAAGCTGCCCCACGCGGGCACGCCGCCGACGTAGAGGTCCGCGAGCATCGCCGTGCCCGCCGCCGTGCCGTCGCTCGTCCACAGCTCGTAGCCGTGCGCGCCGTCGAAGCCCTGGAAGAACAGCTTGCCGTTCTGCGCGGCGAGTTGTCGCGGAGCCATCGTCGTGCTCGTGACCGCGGTCGTGCCCGCTGCCGTGCCGTCGGAGATCCACAACTGGCTGAGCGTCGCAAACGCGACCTGCTCACCGAACGAGGTCAGGAAGAGCGGGTTGCTCGAAGAAGCACCGCCAGGGCCGGGCACGATGTCCTTGACCAGCGAGGTGCCGGCCGCGGTGCCGTCGCTGACCCACAGCTCGCGCCCGGCCGTCGCGTCGGTCGCCGCGAACAGGAACTTGCCGGTGCTGCCGAGCTTGGCGAAGGCACCTGGAATCGAGCCGGCACTCGTGGAGGAGTGGATCTCCTTCACGAGCCAGGTGCCGGCGGTGGTGCCATCCGAGCGCCACAGTTCGAAGTTGGCGCCGGTCTCGGCTGCGCTGAAGTAGCACACCCCGTCGATCTCGGTCAGCGACGTCGGGAGGCTGCCGAACAGGCCGGCGCGGATGTCCTTCACCAGGGCCGTGCCGGCGGCCGTGCCGTCGGTCGCCCAGAGTTCCAAGCCGGTAGTGCCGTCGTTCCACGCGAACAGCACGCGGCTGCCGACGGTCACGAGCTGCGCGGGCGAGCCGAAGGGCGACACGGCGTCGAGCACCGTGATGATCGTCGTGCCCGCGGTCGAGCCGTCGGACGAGTAGAGGTTCACGCTGGTGCCGTCGAAGGCGGCGAAGATCGCTGCGTCGCCGAGGACCGTGATCGCGGTGATCTCCGACCCGGCGGAACCCGGGTTGAGGTCGGCGACGAGGTGGGTCTGGGCGGCCAGGGAGACGGCGGTCAGGAGGGCGGCGAACGGGACGTGGGTGGCGCGGTTCATGGGAGCCTCGATGGGGTTTCCCCCGGAAGCGACCGCGACCGCCCGGATGTGACCGCATTCCCGCCGCGGCGGGGAAACCCCCGTGGCACGCGGGCGCCGGTCAGCCCGGGCCGACCAGCAACACGTGCAGCGCCTTGGGCCCGTGCACGCCGACCACCAGTTCGAGCTCGATGTCCGCGGTGCGCGACGGCCCGGTCACGAACGTGATCGTGCGCGACGCCGGCGGGCCGGCGGCCGGGCCGCGCAGCACGGCGAGCGCTTCGTCGAAGCCGCCGAGCAGCCGATCGACGGGCAGCAACGCCACGTGCAGCGGCGGCAGCAACGAGGCGAGGCGATGCTGTTCGCACGCCGAAACGAGCACCAGCGTGCCGGTCTCGGCGATCCCCCACTGCGCCATCGTCACGCCGGCATCGGCGGCGAGCAGTTCGGCGCGCGGCGCGTCGTGCGGGACCACGCGCACGTCGGACGCCAGGTTGGAGGGCAGCGCCGCGAGTTCGCGCGCGTCGCTCGTCGCGACCGAACGTGCGCCCGCGGCGTCGAGCAGCTCGCCGGCGCGACGAAGCGCCGCAGCGATGTCGTGGCACCGCTCGACGACGCCGCCGACCTTGGTCAACACCGCAGAGAAGCGGGCGACACGCTCGGCGACCGGCAGGTTGCGCAGTGCCACCAACGCCGGCAGTGCGGGCGGGGTGAGCGCCCGGCCCGCGCGCAGCGCCCCGAGGATCGCTTCGCGCGCACTCATGCGCTGCCTCCGCGCCAGGTGTCGCGGAACGACTTCGGCGCCGGGCGCGGCACCTCGCGACTCGACGACCACGCCCGCAGCGGCGCGAACAGGCGCGTCGCGAACGGCAGCCGCTGGCCGAACCGCGCCAGCGCTGCCGCGAAACGGAAGCGCCGCGGCCCGCGCAGGAACCACGACCACAGCCGCCAGAACGTCCGTTCGCCGAAACGCCCGCGCGCGCCGGCGACCGCGCGCTGCCGCAGTTCGAGCAGCAGCGACGGGATGTCGATCTTCACCGGGCAGACGTCCTTGCAGGCGCCGCACAGGCTCGACGCGAACGGCAGCGCCTTGGCGGCGTGCATGCCCGCGAGCTGCGGCGTCAGGATCGCGCCGATCGGACCGGGATAGACCGAGCCGTAGGCGTGGCCACCGATCGACTGGTAGACCGGGCAGGCATTGAGGCAGGCGCCGCAGCGGATGCAGGCGAGCGTTTCGCGCATGCGTTCGTCGGCGGCGATGCGCGCGCGGCCGTTGTCGAGCAGCACGATGTGCAGTTCGCGCGGCCCCTGGCCCGCGCGATCGGGACCGGTGAGCAGCGACTGGTAGGTCGTCAGGTGCTGGCCCGTGCCCGACCGCGGCAGGAGACGCAGGAACACGTCGAGGTCCTGCCAGCGCGGGATCACCTTCTCGATGCCCATCACCGCGACATGCACGGCCGGCAGGGTCGTCGTCATGCGCGCGTTGCCCTCGTTCTCGAGGACCAGGATCGATCCGGTCTCGGCGACGCCGAAGTTGACGCCGCTGATGCCGAGATCGGCCTGCGCGAAGTGCGCGCGCAGCCGCTGCCGCGCATGCGCCGCGAGCCGCTGCGGATCGCTGCTCGGTGGGATGCCGAGCTTGTCGACGAACAGCGCCCCGATCGCTTCCTTCGTCTTGTGGATCGCCGGCACGATGATGTGCGAGGGCATCTCGCCCGCGAGCTGGATGATCCACTCGCCGAGATCGGTCTCGACGGGCTCGACGCCGGCCTGCGCGAGCGCGGCGTTCAGGTGGATCTCCTCCGTCGCCATGCTCTTCGACTTCACGAGCCGCGTGGCGCCCGCGCGCGCGGCGAGGTCCCGCACGATCGTGCACGCCTCGGCGGCGTCGCGCGCCCAGTGCACGACGGCGCCCGCAGCCTCGGCGTTGGCGGCGAAGCGCTCGAGGTGCTCGCCCAGCGCCGCCAGCGTGTGCGCCTTGATCGCGGCGGCGCGGGTGCGCAGTTCTTCCCACTCGGGAACCGCCGCGATGGCGCCGGCCCGGCGTTCCGCGAACAGGTCGGTCGCCCGGCGCAGCGCCCCGGTCAACGTCGCGTCGCCGAGCGCGGCCCGGGCGTTGGCAGCGAAGGTCTCAGGGCCAGGGTGGCTCACGCCGCGCAGGATCACCGGCGGAGCCGGTGATCGCCAGCACCCACGACTTGCGCGCCCGGACTAGGATGGCGGCAGCCTCCCTCCCCACCCCCGATGCACCACCTCACCTTCGTCCTGTTCGCCCTGCTCGCGTTCGCCCTGCCGGCGCAAGACGCCGTCTCGCTGCACAGCGTGACGATCCTGCCCGCCAACCAGGTTCGGGTCGTCTACTCGAAGAACTTCGCGACGTGCGCGCACCTGCGCTCGAGCAACGCCGCGTGTTCCAGCCTCGGCGGTCTCGTGCACGCGCAGAACGTGTTCTGCACTTCGGGCACGAACGTCACGGTCGTCCTGCCGACCAGCGCCTTCAACGCCGGCCTGGCACCCGGCGCCCGCCTGCGCATGGTGCATGGCAACAACAGCGGCGTGAGCAGCAGCTGCGTCACCGTCACCTGCGACTACAGCTACGGCACCGCGTGCCCGGGCACGAACGGCGGTCCGATCCTCACTGCGAACTGCTGCCCCGCCGCCGGCACGACGATGTCGATCGACGTCACCAACGCGATTCCGAGCGGCTACGGCGCGATCGGCTTCGGCCTCGCCCAGACCAGCGTGCCGCTCTTCGGCTGCACGTTGCTGCTCGACCAGATCCTGGTGGTCGAGTCGCTGCAGTTCGACGCCAATGGCGCCTTCTCGCTGCCGCTCCCGCTGCCGGCGACGGTCAGCGGGGCGACGCTCAACACGCAGGTCTACACGCTCGACGGGCTCGGCCCCGCCGGGTTCGCCGCGACCAAGGCGGTGTTCATCCAGGTGCTGTGACGCCCCGCGGCGTCAGCCCGCCGCCAGGATCTCGGCGAGGTGCATCGCGCGCACGCGCGAGCCGCGCCGCAGCAGCCGCCCGCGGATCTGCATCAGGCACGAACTGTCGACCGCGCTGATCACGTCGACCGGCTGCGCATCCAGCGCGGTGAGCTTGTGGTCGAGCATCGCCGTCGACAGCTCGGGGAACTTCACCGCGAACGTGCCGCCGAAGCCGCAGCAGGCTTCGCCGGTGCGCAGGTCGACGAGTTCGAGTCCCTGGACGGCGCGCAGCAGCGCGCGCGGTTCGTCGTGCAGGCCGAGTTCGCGCAGCCCGTGGCAGGCGTCGTGCCAGGCGACGCGCGCCTGCAGCCGGGCACCGACGTCGGTGACGCGCAGTTCGCGCACCAGGAACGCCGACAACTCGAACGTGCGATGCGCGACCTGTTCGGCGCGCGCGCGCCACGTCGGCTCGTCGCGGAACAGGTCGGGGTAGCGGTGCACCATCGCCACGCACGAGCCCGACGGCGCCACGATCGCGTCGGCGCGCTCGAACACCGTGATGAAGTGCCGCGCCACGCTGCGCGCGTCGGCCTGGAACCCGGAGTTGAAGGCCGGCTGCCCGCAGCAGGTCTGCGCCGGGTCGAACGTCACCGCACAGCCCGCGCGTTCGAGCACGGTCGCCGCCGCGTGCACGACCTCGGGCCAGAACTGGTCGCCGAGGCAGGTGGCGAAGAGGGCGACGGTGCGGGTCATGACGGCCCGCGGACGGTAGCGGCAGCGCCAGGACAGCCAAAGCGCCTACGCCAGCATCACCACGCCCTTCACGTAGTCGGCCAGCGCGTGATCGCCGGCGAACGCGCGCGGCACCGCCGCGAGCCCCGCGTACTGGTGCGTCAGCATCGGCTCCACGCGCACCGCGCCGCGCGCCAGCAGTTCCGCGGCGCGGCGGTAGACGGCGGGGCGGCCATCGGCGTCGAGCGCGCCCGACGCGCCGACCGTCGTGACCAGCGCCGCCTCCCGCCACTGCAGCGGGTTGAGCAGCGACAACGGCGCGTCGCCATGGCCGATGCCGTACATCAGCACGGTCGCCTGCTTGCGAATCAGGCCCGGGACGGCGCCGTAGACGTGGCCCGCGCCGGTCGCGTCGACGAGGAACTCGGCGCCCGGACCACGCCCGTGCACGGCGTCCGCGAGTTCGCCGGGCAGAACGGCGCGCGCGCCGAATGAGGTCGCGAGCGCGCGCTTCCTGGCACTCGGCTCGGCGACGATCAGGTCGCCCTCGAAGCCGAGCAGCCCACGCAGCACCTGCACGAACAGCAGTCCGGCCGGCCCCGCGCCGAGCACCACCGCGGTGCGCACCGCCGATGCGCCGCGGCCGAACCGCCAACGAACGGTCGCGCGGTCGGCGCGGTCGAGCGCGTGCAGCACGCAGGCCAGCGGCTCGGTCATCGCTGCGGTCGCGAACGGCACGCCGTCCCCGAGCGGCAGCACGTTCACCGCCGGCACCACGAGTTCCTCGGCGAAGCCGCCCGGCAGGCCGGTGATGCCGTGCTCGCGGTAGTGCGCGCACTGATGGCTGTCGCCCGACGCGCAGTACTCGCAGTGCGGCGAACGACGTTCGCTCGCACAGTTGCGCCCCTGGTCGACGACGACGCGCGCGCCGACGCGCACGTCACGCACGGCGCTGCCGAGTTCGAGGACCGTGCCGGCGATCTCGTGGCCGAGGATCTGCGGCGCTCGCTCGAGCGGGATCGGCTCGCCGCGGGCATCGAGGTGGAAGTTCGCCTCGCCCGACGCAATGTGCAGGTCGGTGCCGCAGACGCCGACCGCCGCCGGCCGCACGCGCACGTCGTGCGGGCCGAGCGGCGGCGAGTTGACGTCGACCAGTTCGAAGCGACGCGGCGCGACGAGGGCGCAAGCGCGCATCACAACGACACCGACTGCTCCGCCCAGAACTGGAACTCGCGGTGCTTCTGCTCCTCGGCCCGCGCCGGCACTTCGCCGCTGGCGCAACGCAGCACGTGCGCGAACACGCGCTTGCCGACCTGCTCGATCGTCTCGGTGCCGTCGATGATGCCGCCGGCGTTGAGGTCGAGGTCGTGCTTCATGCGCTCGAAGATCGGCGTGTTCGACGTCAGCTTCAGCACGGGCGCGATCGCGTTGCCGATCGTCGTGCCGCGCCCGGTCGTGAACACCACCACCTGCGCGCCGGCCCCCACCAGTCCCGGCGTCGACTCCTGGTCGTAGCCGGGCCCCTGCATCAGGTGCAGCCCGTGCGCACTCGGCGGTTGCGCGTACGGCGTGCACCCTTCGACGCGCGTCGTGCCGGCCTTCGCCATCGCGCCGAGCGACTTGATCGTGATGTTCAGCAACCCGCCCTTCACGTTGCCCGGGCTCGGGTTGTCGTCGAGCTTGGTGCCGAACTTCGCCGCGTAGCCCTTGTACCAGTCGACGTACTCGAACACCTGGCGCGCGGTCGCCAGGTCCTTCGCGCGCGCCGCGAACAGGTGCTCGCCGCCGCAGAACTCGGGGATCTCGGTGATCAGCACCGTGCCGCCGTTCTGCACCAGCAGATCGGCCGCGTGGCCGAGTGCCGGATTGGCCGACAGCCCCGAGAAGCCATCGCTGCCGCCGCACTTGACGCCGAGCGTCAGGTGCTCGGCGGACACCTCGCTGCGCGTGGCGGTGTTGGCGATCGCCAGCATCTCGACGACGAGCTCGAGGCCCTTCTGGATCGCGCCCTGCGTGCCGCCGCACTCCTGCACGCCGAGCCAATGCACGGGCTTGTTCGTCGACAGGCCGCCGCGTTGCTTCAGGTACTTCTCGACCAGCGTCAGGTTCGTCTTCTCGCAGCCGAGGTCCATGAACAGGACGCCGCCGACGTTCGGGTGGTCGGCGTAGTTGGCGAGCGTGCGCAGCATCACGTCGAGGTTGCTGCCGTCGCTGCAGCCGCAGCCCTTGTTGTGCGGCAGCGCCACCACGCCGTCGACGTTGGGGAAGCGAGCGCGGCTCCAGTGCGTGAACTCGGCGATCATCGCGATCTGCGCCGCCTCGTGGCTGCTGCACATGCTGGTCGGCACGATCAGAACCCAGTTGCGCGTGCCGACACGGCCGTTCTCGCGCCGAAAGCCGCGGAAGGTCGCGCGCGTCGCGGGCGGCACGAGAACGGGCGGCGGGTTGTGCAGCGTCGCCGGCAGGTCGCGCACGAGCGGCACCTCGTTGCGCATGTTGGCGTGGCTGATCGGGTCGCCTGCGGCGATGCCCGAGCTGGTGCCGATCGGCTGGCCGTACTGCAGCACGAACTGTCCGGCCGGGATCGCGCGGGTGGCGAAGCGATGGCCGGGCGTCACTTCGCCGGTGATCACGAGCTTCGAGCCGTCGGAGAATGCGACGAGATCGCCAGCGACGAGCCCGGTCTTGACGATCGCGACGTTGTCCTTGGCGGAGACGACGACGGCGCACTGCGTGAGCGGGCGAGGGGACGACGAGAGCGAGGTCATCGGGTGGCGCGCGATCGTAGCGACCAGCCGCATTCCGATGCGCTCCTGCCCTGGCCAGAACGAAAGCGCGCGCGCCGCGAGTTGTCGCGAAGCCCGAGTTACCATGCCGCGCATGGCGACTCCGGCGATGCACGCACTCCCGTTCGCGCTGGCGATCGGCGCGGCCCTGGCGCAGGCCGAGCCGGTGCCGGTTCTCGACGACTCCACCTTCCGCACCCTGTGGCTGAAGATCGTGCCGAGCGAAGACGAACTCGCCTGGCGGCGCATCGCGTGGCTCGGCACGCTCGGCGAGGGCGTGGTCGCCGCCCAGGCTGCCGACAAGCCGATCCTGCTGTGGGCGATGAACGGCCATCCGCTGGCCTGCACTTGAAACAACGGCGTGGCGGCCAGACGGTCCGTCTGGTCGAACGACGCGGTGCAGGCGCTGGCGGCGCGGTTCGTCGCCGTCGCCGACGAGGTGAGCCGGCTGCAGCGCGACAGCGACGCCGAGTGCCGCTTCTTCCAGGGCTTCTGCGAACAGGGCCACTACGGCGGACGCACCAAGCCGTCGAACACGCGCCAAGGCATCTACGCGGTGACCGCGACCGGCGCCTTCCTCGCGTCGATCAACACGCGCGACGCCGGCGAGATGGCGAAGATGCTGCAGCAGGCGCTCGCGAAGTTCGAGGCGATGCCGCGCGAGCAGCGGTCGGGCGCCGCCCCCGCGCTCGATCCGACGGCGATCCAACGCTTCGAGCGCCACTTCCCGGCCGACGGTCTGGTGCTGCGCGCCTACAGCCGCGACGTCTCGCGCGTGAAGGCGACGCCGGGCTGGCGCGGTTCGGCGTGGAACCAGGACCACGCGTGGTTCCGCCGCGCCGAGGTCGCGAGCTTCGTGCCCGCGGCCGAACTCGGGGCGCGGGTGGCGATGCCGGCAGCGCTGCTGCAGCGGTTCGTTCGCGCGCACTTCGTCGACAACGTGCGCGGGCAGACGTTCGCGCACCAGCCGGAGAACGTCGTCGAGGCGGCGCTAACGCTGACGTGCGATGCGCTCGACGGCGACAACCAGATGCTGCTGCTCGAGGGCAAGGTGCGCATCCAGCGCAGTGGCACCTGGGCAACGCGCGGCTACGGCCCGCATTCGGAACAGCAACTCGGCTACGACGGCAAGCTGCTGGGTGCTGCGCGCTTCGACCGTGCGCGCGGCGTGTTCACCACGTTCCAGCTGCTGGCGATCGGCGAACGCCGCGGCGCCACCGAGTTCAACGGCCGGGACGACGACTTCGGCCCGGCACCGCTGGCCTTCGCGTTCGAACTCGCGCCGGCCGACGCGCCGCCGGTGGCGCCGTCGATGCACTGGGTCTACGGGTGGAAGTGACGCGGCGCGTCAGCGGGCGTTGGCGATCGCGTCGGTGACGCGCTGCATCGCGGCAGCGAACGAACCGTGCTGCGGTACGTCGGCCGCCACGTGACGCGAGAAGCTCCACTCGCCGGCCGGACCACGCAGCACGACGTCGAGCCGCGTGCCGGCGACACGGTCGTCGACGGCCGCCGGCGAACGTGCGTCGAACGCGCCGGCTCGCTGCAGCGACCGCAGCACCTCGTGCACCAGCTTGGCCTTCTTGCTGTCCTGCCACGACGCAGCCGTCGTCCCGCCACCGCCCTGCAGCGCCCCCTCCATTCCGGTCGGCAGGTCCCATTCCCACGTCGTGCCGGCCACCGCGAGCCGCGTCGTCCGCGGCGCGCTCGATGCCGACGCCGCTGGCCGCTGCGCGATCGTGATCGTGACGGCGGTGAGGGTCTCCGGCATCGCCAGCAGCCGCGCGCCGAGTGGTTCGTTGGCGACGGCGCAGAACCACTCGGCGAGCCCGGACTCGCGGTAGGCGCGGTCCCACGAGTTGTGGCCCACGCCGGGGTAGAGCGTGAGCAGCGGCGACCCGCCCGCCTGCTCGACCGCCTCGCACATCTCCTTCGACTGGCCGACGGGCACGACCTTGTCGCCATCGCCGTGGAACGCCCAGATCGGCATCGCCTTCAGCGCCGCCCCATCGAACGCCGGCGTCTTGTAGCCACACACCGGCGCGATCGCGGCCCACACCTTGGCGCGCTTGCCGCCGAGCGCCCACGTTCCTGCGCCACCCTGCGACAACCCGGTGAGCAACCGCCGCCGCGGATCGATGCGGAACTCCTTCTCCGCCGCCGCGAGCGTGCCCATCACCAGCGCCTCGTGGTCGCTCCACTGCGAAGGCTTGTCGGGCTTCTGCGGGAACACCACCACGAACGGCCAGCGCTCCGGCTCGGCGCGGATCGCCGGCCCGAGGCCGACCTCGACCTGCCGCTGGCCATCGGTGCCGCACTCGCCCATGCCGTTCAGGAACACGAGCAGCGGCCAGTCGCGTTCGCGCGTGTAGCCCGCCGGCACGTACACGACGTAGCGACGCTCCGTCCCAGCGACGTCGATCGTGCGCGTCAGGAACCCGGTTTCGGCCGTCGTCACGGATGACGGCTCCCGCGGCGGATCCTGGGCCGACACACCAGCGCAGGCGACGACGACGAACAGCACGTGCAGCATGCACGGGTTGAAGCCGATGGCGCGCGCCGGATCCAGCCCCGCCGCCAGCGTGGGCCGCTCAAACCGCGCCCCAGGCCCGCACGAACGTCTCGAGCTCGACGCCCAGGCCGTTGGCGATGCGGTTGATGTAGGCGAAGTAGGCGACCACCTGCGTCGCGTCGTGGATCGCGACGTCGTCGAGATCCGCCGCGCGCAGCGCGTCGACGTCGGCGACGCCGTTCGCCGCCGGCGCGCGCGCGAGCTTGTCCGCGAACGCGCACAACGCGCGCTCGACGGGGCTCAGCGCCGCGGTCCGCCAGTCGCGCGCCACCGCGTCGACCCACGCGTCGCGCGCGCCGTCATCGACCAGGTCGACGACCTCGGCACGGAGGTCGTTCGCGTGGGCCCGCAGTCAATAGACGCAGCCGTTGGCCCGGCTGGTGACGACCGCGAGCAGTTCGCGCTGCCGACGCGACAGCGGCGAGGGCCCGAACATCACCGCGCGGTAGAGCGCCATCGACGCGCGCAGCACCGCCGGATTGGGCGTCATGATGCGCACGATGTTCCAGACGCGGCCCGCGCGCTGGCGCGCCGCGTCGAGTTCGCGCCGCGCTTCGCTGCCGGCTTCGTGGTCCTCGACCTGACGGATGAACGGCATGGCGCGCAGTATGACGGTGCTGCGTGCCTCGCGCAGCGCGGCGCTCAGGTCGCCGGCAGATCGCGCGTGTCGAGCCGGCCAGCGGCGTGCAGTTCGCGGAAGCGCGCGATCGTCGCGTGCACGCCGGTCGCCAACGGCGTGTGCGGTAGCCGCGGGTACGCCGCCCGGATCGCCCGGTCGTCGAGATGGGGCGGGATCGGGATGCGCGGCCCCTGCACGCGGATCGCCCCGCGCGCCGCCGGCACTTCGTGTTCGATCGCGCGCACGACGTCGGCGACGTCGACGGTGTCGCCGTGCAGGTTGAAGACGTGCGCGCCGGGTTCGCCTTCATCCGCGCAGGCGACGAACGCGGCGGCGGTGTCGGCGACGTAGTGGAAGTCGGTCGGTCCGGAGAACGCGATCGTGTACGGGCGGCCGACCACCGCCGCCTTCATCGCCGTGGTCGGACCGGCGGTCATGCCCTGGTCGCGGCCGACGCCGTACACCGTCAGCGGGCGCAGCCCGACGCTGCTCAGCTTCTTCTCGAGCCAGTAGACGCGCGCGGTGCCTTCGTTCGCCTGCTTGTAGACGCCGTAGTGCGTGATCGGCGCGCCCGCGGCAGCCTCGGCCACCGGCACCCCGTCGTCCTCGCTCGGGCCGAACACCGCCGCCGAGCTCGCGTAGACGACGCGGTTCACACCGGCTGCGAGCGCGCTCTCGAACAGGTGGATCGTGCCGAGCACGTTCACGCGCGCGCCGAGCGGCGGATCCTGACGGCAGAACGGCACCTGCAGTCCGGCGAGGTGCACGATGGCGCGCGGTCGGCACGCGGCGACCGCCTCGCGCACCGCCGCGAGGTCGGTGATGTCGCCGGCGACGAACCGCACGCGCGCGAACGCGTCGGCGTCGAGCACGTCGCGGATGCGGCGCGCCTCGCCGCCGAGGTCGAACACCACCGGCACGTCGCCGCGCTCGACCAGGTGCTTGCAGACCCAGGCGCCGATGCAGCCGAGCGCGCCGGTGACGAAGTAGGTGCTCATGCGATGCGGTAGATGCGCGCGGCGTTGCCGCCGAACAGCTTGGCGCGGGCGACCGGGCCGAGCCGTTCGGCCCAGTGCGCGAGCAGGTCGTGCACCTGCGCGTAGTCGGCGGCGGCGACGAGGCACACCGGCCAGTCGGAGCCGAACAGGATGCGGTCCTCGCCGAACGCGTCGAGTGCGGTATCGAGGTACCAACGGAAGTCGTCGGGGCGCCACGCGAGCCACTTCGCCTCGGTCACCATGCCACTGAGCTTGCAGGCGACGTGCGGGTGCCGCGCGAGCGCGCGGAACGGCTGTTCCCAGGCGTCGCGCTGCGCCGCGGCGATGTCCGGCTTGGCGAGATGATCGAGCACGAACGGCTGGTCCGGCAGCGCGCGCACGAACGCTTCGGCCGCGCCGAGCTGTCGCGGGTAGACCAGCACGTCGTAGACGAGCCCGTGCGCGCGCAGGGAGCGCACGCCGCGCTGGAAGTCGGCGCGGGCCAGGAAGTCGTCGGGCTCGGCCTGCACGATGTGGCGCAGCCCGCGCAGCAACGGTTCGTCCGCCAGCGCCGCGACGCGTGCCGCCGCGTCGGCAGCGCACAGGTCGGTCCAGCCGACCACGGCCTTCACGAACGGGTTCGCCGCCGCGAGGTCGAGCAGGAACGTCGTCTCTTCGTCGCTGCACCGCGCCTGCACGGCGATGCAGCCGTCGACCTCGCTCGCCGCCAGCTTCGGCGCCAGGTCGTTCGGCAGGAAGTCGCGCGCGATGCGTTGCATGCGCGCGTCGATCCAGCCGTACTGGCTCGCCGAGTAGCGCCAGAAGTGCTGGTGGGCGTCGATGCGCACGGCGCGATCATGCGGCCGTGCGGCTCGGCCGCAAGCTCGGTCGCCGCGCGGTCACTTCGTGAGGAGGACCGCCAGGCGCGAGCTGCTCGTGTGCAGCCCGGTCGCCAGGTCGTAGGTCACGCCCTGGAAGTACACCGCCATGCCGGGGAGCCCGTCCGGCAGTGGCAGCGTCCAGTTTCCTGCGCTGCCGAGGATCGGCGGCAGCACGCCGAGGAAGTCCGGCCCCGCCAGCGGCACGAGGAGCCAGCAGCCGTCCTGCACTCCATCGACACCGAAGATCTGCAGGAAGGCGGTTTGCGTGGCGACGACGACGGCCGTCGCCGAGCCGGCCGGGGCGTTCGCGAACGTGACGCCACTCTGCTGGCTGCCGATCCACTGCGTTCCTTGCCAGCCGAGCACCGTCGACGTGCAAGCACTGCCGCTGGTCGCGGGCGGCGGCGTGAACGGGTAGTCACGGCGCCGCATGCGGAGGTACGAGCCGACACCGGGTTCGTCGATGCCATAGCCGGCGATGAACTCGGCTTCGTTCTCCTGGAAGCAGACGCCGCCGTGAACGCTGGTGCCGAGCCCCGTGGTCGGGTCGTCGATGTTGTCGCTGCTCAGTTCGATGCCCTGGTAGCCGTAGACGCGCATGTAGAGCGTCTCGGTCGCGTTGCTGCGGAACATCAGCGCCCAGTGGCTCTGCGAGATCGTGTCGAAGTCCGCTCCCGAGAGCTCGAGCCGCGCGTCACCGTTGCTCTGCAGCAGTCGCACGCCGAACGGGAACGACACCGAGTTGCCGTTGCCGGCGATGCGTTGCCCGTAGAACCGGTGGCCGTTGATGCCGTTCGGCTTGGCGACCGACTCGGCCTGCGTCGATGCGGTGAAGAACACCATCAGCCGGTCGTCGGAGCCGGCGAGCTGCGGCGCCATCTCGTGCTGGGACGCTTGCACGTTCGGCAACACGACCTCGGCGCCGACTGCCCATGCCGCGTCGACGCGGCGCAGGCCGATGTCCCACGTGAAGCCGCCGCCGAACGGCTGGTAGCGCTGGAACGCGACGGTCCAGGTTCGCGTCGGCCCGATCGCGACCTTGGCGACGCTCGGTCGCTCGCTGTCGACGCCGGCGACCTCGTTGACGACGAACTGGCTCACCACCGAACCGATGCCGCCGCACGCAAACTCGGCGGCGTGGATCGCGCTCGTCGAGATGTTGCTGAACGCCCCGGTCGTCTCGACCTGGTAGGCGATCAGCAGCGACGTGAACGACACCGGCGACAGCTCATGGCCGACCGACGGGCGCCACTGGTTGCGGCCATCCACGTTCGGGATCGCCACCCAGTTGCCGTCGAAACCCAGGTCGAGCCGGTCGTGCACGTGCACACGCACGCCACGCGTGTCGTTCAAGAAGTGGCGGGTGAACGCAAACGCCGTGCTCGCGGCCGGACGGTTGATGCCGAGGCTCGGCTCCAACGACGCCCAGTTCGCCGACAGATCCGTGTAGACGGCGAACGGCGCGCTGCCGTCGTCCTCGGTGCGGATCAGCCGCACGTCCGTATCGGTGCCGACGGCTCGCACCTCTGCGAACCACAGGCCCTTGGTGCCGAGCGGGTCGTGCGCAACGTCAACGGCTCCAATGGTGGTGCCGCTGGCGATCGCCACTGGCACCAACAGCGGATCCACGACCAGCGGGAACGCCGCCGACGCGAGCCAGCCGGCATCGAGCCGGAGTTCGATGCCGCCGGCGACCGGCGTCGTCGCCATCGCCCGGCGCTGGCCGTTCGCATCGATCGCGACCGCGGCGCCGTAGTGCACCCGCACCGCGCCGCCAGCGTCGACGTAGGCGATCCCGCCAGCCTCGGAGGCAAGCGGTTGCAGGACCGAGGCAACGGCGCCGCGGATCACCAGGTCGCCGGCGGCAGCCGGCCGCTGCGCGAGCACGAACGTCTGCTCGAGGCCGTCGGCGCGCACGTCGTACGCTTCGACCACGCCGCCGAGGTGGTACTCGGCCCGCAGGTCGGTGTGGCACAGCCGCGGCGCGTGGGTGACGAGTTCGAGTTCGCCGACGCGCGCGCTGGCCGTCCGCCACGACCACGTCGGCGCCGGGCCCGCACTCGCGCCGTACGGCACGAAGACCATGCCGCCGTCGAACGACGCCTTGTAGTCGTCGCCGCCGGCCCACAGGCCATAGGGCACGCCGCCGTCGTCGGCTTGCGTGTGGATGGGAACGACCAGTCCTCGGCCGATCGCGGGGGTCGCGAGGGCGTCGGCAGGTTGTTGGGCGAAGGACGCTGCGGCAACGACGGTGGTCGCGGCCACGGCACGGCAAGTTCGGTTCAGGTTCATCGGGGTCGAGTTGGAAGGAAAGACCCCCGCTGGAGCGCCGCACCCGCGCGGGAGCGGACGAGCCGGCGAATCGCAGAATCGTGGTCCGCTTGCCGCCGGCGCGGCGCTTCCCGAGAACGCGAAGACTCCCGGCACCTATGCTGGAACGCCCGCCTGCAGCCAGATGACCCTCGATCCACGATCCACACCTGATCCCGACGCACAGGGGCTGCGGCTGCAGCGGCTGGCGGAGGCGATGGACGCGTTCCTGCGCTTCCAGCGCGTCGGCGGCGACCGGGACGCGTTCCTGCGCGAACACGAGGACCTGCGCGAGTTGCTGGTGCCGATGTTCGAGCCCGACGAACCGCCGCGGACCACCAGCGACGCCCTGCTCGCGCCGGGCCGCACCTTCGGCGACTACCGGATCGTGCGCGAGATCGGCCGCGGCGGCATGGGCATCGTCTTCGAGGCCGAGCAGATCTCACTGCGACGCCGCGTCGCCCTGAAGGTGTTGCCCGAGCACCGCACCGGCGACGCGCGCTCGATCACGCGCTTCCGCCGCGAGGCGGCCGCAGCGTCACGGCTGCGCCATCCCGGGATCGTGCCGATCCACGAGGTCGGCGAGACGCACGGCTGCCACTACTACACGATGGAGTTCGTCGACGGGCGACCGCTGCACGAAGCGATGCACGACGACCGGCTCGGCGTGCGGGCCGATTGCAGCCGCGCCGCCGAGATCGCCGAGCTCGTCGCGCGCCTCGGCGATGCGCTGCAGCACGCCCACGACCAAGGGCTCGTGCACCGCGACGTCAAGCCGCACAACGTGATGATCGGCCGCGACGGCGCCGTGCGGCTGCTCGACTTCGGACTCGCGAAGGAGGCGGATGCGCTGTCGCAGTCGCGCACCGGCGAGTTCTTCGGCACGCCGCACTACTGCAGCCCCGAACAGGTCACCGGCGCCTCGGCGGGTCCGGCGTCCGACCAGTTCTCGCTCGGCATCGTGCTCTACGAACTGCTGGCGCGAACTCGTCCGTTCACGGGCGACAGCGCGCGCGTGGTGATGCGGCGCATCGAGGTCGGCGAGTTCCCGCGCCTCGACCGGGTGGCGAGCGGCGTGCCGCGCGACCTCGCCACGATCTGCCACAAGGCACTCGAGCGACGCCCCGCCGACCGCTACCCGAGCGTTGGCGCGCTCGCCGCCGATCTGCGCCGCTTCCTGCGCATTGAGCCGATCCTCGCCACCCCGCCCGGCCAGATCACGCGTGCCGCGAAGTGGCTGCGCCGCCACCGGCTCGGCGCCGTGCTCGCGACCACGGCGCTGCTGGTCGCCGTCGGCGCTCCGGTCGGCTACGCGCTGCACGTGCACGGGACCGCCGCCGCGGTCGAGCGCGAACGTGTGGTGCTGGCACAAGCCGAGGACCTCGCCTTCCGCAGCATCGAGCAGACGCTCGCGATCCTCGGCGAACGCCTCGACCAGGAGCCCGAGCCCGGCACCCGTCGGCAGCCGCAGCTGCTCGCCGTCGCGCAGCTTTGCGAGCAGTTCCTGACCCTGCGTGCGAACCAGCCTGGCCGCCAGCGCCGTGTTGCCCTCGCGTTGTGGCGCGTCGCCGGCATCCAGGTCCAGCTCGCCGAACACCGCGCCGCCCTTGCCGCGTGTGCGCGCGCCAGCACCCTGCTCGCCGCCGATCCGGACCCGGCCCCCACGGCCCGGGCGCTGCAGGCCGGCCGCCTGCTGCTGCGCGAACTGCACGCGCGACAACAGCTCGAGCCCGCGCGCGGCGACGCGGAGTTCGAGCGAGCGCTCGCGCACTGGAACGCCGTGCACGCGACGATCCCGACGACCGCCGACCTCGCGCTGCTGCACGCCGAAACGCTGGTCACGCGCGCACGCGCGCTGGCCGATCAACCCGATCGGCGACGCGATGCCGAACGGGTGCTGCTCGATGCCGCAGCCCTGCTCGCCCGGCCCGAGCTCGCCGACGACGGCGACGCGCATCAGCTGCGCGTGCGCAACGAACTGCTGATCGGCCACGTGCTGCTGGCGACCGGGCGCACCGACGAGGCGCTCGAGCGTCTGCAGCAGTTCGTGCCGCAGCTCGCCGCGTTGCCGCCGACACCGCTGCTCGGCGTCGAACTGGTGCAGGCTCGGGTCGCGCTGGGCACCGCCCTCCAGCGTCAGCGACGACCGGCCGACGCCGAACAGGTCTTGCGCGACGCGCTGGCCGCCGCTGAAACGCTGCTGCGCGAATACCCGGGCGCGCGCCAACTGCATCGCACGCAGCTGCGTGCGCAAGCGGTGCTCGGCTCGCTGCTGATCGTCCGCGGCAAGGACGCCGATGCCACGCGCCTGCTGCGCCCGGCGCTCGCGGCCGCGACTCCGGCCGATGCGGCGGCGGTGCCGCGTACCTGGATGGACGACGCCGTGCGCGCCGACCTGACGATGCAGCTCGCGACCAGCCTGATGATGGCCCCGGACATCAACACCCACGCCGACGAAGCCCGCGAACTGCTGACGCAGGCAACGGGGCTGCTGCAGGGCCTCGTCACCGAGCATCCCCACCACGTCGACTTCCGTGTCGACCTCGGCGTCGCGTGCAACGCCCTGGCCTCGCTCGCCAACGAGCTGCGGGACTTCGCGAGCGCGGCGCAGTGGGCGGAACGCGCGATCGAGTCCCAGCAGGAAGCGCTGGCACGAATGCCGCAGAACAGCCAGGCACGCACGTTCCTCGGCATCCACCACGGCCATCACGCCTACGCTCTCGGGGCGCTGGGGCGGGCGGCGCTGGTGCCAGCGGCGGCCGCGGCCGCCCTCGAGCACGCGCCGACGCTGGTCGCCACGCTGCGACTCGCCGCCGAAGGCGCGACGCGCGCCGCCGCGGCGAGCGAGGGCGAACTGGCGGAGCAGTGCGCGGCGCTGGCAGTGCGCATCCTTGCGCGCATCGGCGAGGTCCAGCGGGCCGAAGGCCGTCGCCTGCTCGCCGATCGGCGGTTCGCCAGCCTGTTGCAGCGAGCCGACGCACAGGCACTCCGCGAACGCCTGGGGGGATCGTGAGCGCACCAGCACCCGACACCATCACGCAGCGCGTGCTGCGCGTTCACCGCGGCGACCAGGAGGCACTGCATCTGCTGGTTGCCGATCACCTGCCGTGGCTCGCGGCCCAGGTGCGCAAGCGACTCTCGCCCGCGGCCCGCGCCGATGGCGACACCGACGACTTCGTGCAACGCACGCTCGTCGACGTGCTGCAGGATGGCCCGCGGTTCGCGATCGACGATCCGGCGGCGTTCCGCGCACTGCTGCTGCGCATCATCGAGAACACCCTCATCGATCGTGTGCGCTACCTGCATCGGCAGCGACGCGATCCGCGCCGCGCGCGGGCGCTGCCGAGCGACTCCGTGCTGCTGCTCGACGCGCCCATGCGTTCGGTAACCGAGCCGCCGGCCCGCGCTGCCGCGGACGAACAGCGCGAGTGGCTGCGCCTCGCCCTCGAACTGCTCGATCCCGACGACCGTGAGGCGATCCGCGGCCGCGACTGGGACGGGCTGTCGTTCCCGGAGCTGGGTGAGAGGTTCGGCGTCAGCGAGGAAGCCGCGCGCAAGCGCTACCAGCGCGCACTGCCGAGGCTCGCGGAAAAACTCGAGCTGCTGCGCAGCGGCGCCTGGCGCACGGCGACGAACGACGACGCTGCGACCTAGGCGAGCCCGCAGACCCACGACCTCGCCCTCGCTAGCATCCGGCGCACCACGATGCGCCTCGCTCCGATCCTCGGACTCCTGCTGCTCGCCACCGCCTGCGGCGACTCGCCGGCAACGCCGGAGACCCCCGGCGCGCCGGCCAAGCCGCGAGTCGCCGTGATCCCGAAGGGCACGACGCACGTGTTCTGGCAGGCGGTTGCCGAGGGCGCGCGGACTGCCGCCGCACCGGCGGGCGTCGACGTCGTGTGGAAGGGGCCGCTGCAGGAGAACGACCGGGCGCAGCAGATCCAGCTCGTGCAGCAGTTCGTCGGCGAGGGCATTGCCGGCCTGGCGCTGGCGCCGCTCGACCACACGGCGCTGATGCCGGCGGTCGCGGCCGCGCGCGCCAAGGGCATTCCGGTGGTGATCTTCGACAGCGCGCTGAACGGCGTGCCCGGCGAGGACTTCGCCAGCTACGTCGCCACCGACAACACGCGCGGCGGCGAGATGGCCGGCGCCCACCTCGGCTCGCTGCTCGGCGGCAAGGGCAAGGTCGTGATGCTGCGCTACCAGGTCGGCTCGGCGTCGACCGAGCAGCGCGAGACGGGCTTCCTGACCGCATGCAAGCAGGCGGGCCTCGAGGTCGTCGTGCACAACCGCTACGCGGGCGCCACCGTCGGCGAAGCGAAGACGCAGGCCCTCAACCTCGCCGACACGCTGCGCGACGCCCAGGGCGTGTTCTGCAGCAACGAATCGGCGACCGCCGGCATGCTGCAGGCGCTCGAACAACTGGGCCTCGCCGGCAAGGTGCGGTTCGTCGGCTTCGACAGTTCGCCGCCGCTGGTCGCAGCCCTGCGCGGCGGCACGATCGACGCCTTGGTCGTGCAGGACCCACGGCGCATGGGCGAACTCTCGGTGCAGCTGCTCGCGGACCTGCTCGCGAAGAAGCCGGTGCCGCCCGTCGTCGACACCGGCGCCGTGATCGCGACCAAGGCGAACGCCGACGAGCCGGCGATCGCGCGCCTGCTGCGATGACCGGCGGCAAGGCACGCTTGCTGCGCAGCGGCGGCCCGCTGCTCGGCCTGCTCGCCACGTGGCTGCTGTTCGCCGCGACGGCCGGCGGCACGTTCACGAGCTGGGCCAACCACGAGTTGATGCTGCTGCAGACGGCCGTCGTCGGCATCGCCGCGATCGGGGCGACGTGGATCATCGTCGGCGGCGGCATCGACCTCTCGGTCGGCTCGTCGGTCGCGGTCGGCACGATGGTCGGCGCCATCGCGCTGCGCGAAGGAGCGAGCTGGCCGCTCGCCGCCGCCGCGACGATCACCGCGTGCACGCTGGTCGGCTTCGCGATCGGCGCGCTGGTCACCGGGGCGCTGGGGCGCCTCGTGCTCGCGGCGATGGCCGCCGCACTCGCCGCGCAGGTGGTCTCGTTGGTCACGAGCGCCGACACGCCCGCGACCGGCGCGTGCCTCGCCGCCGCGGCCGTCGCCGCCACCGCGACCTGGCTGGCGACGGCGCGGCTGCGCTGGTCGCTGCCGCTGTCGCCGTTCATCGTGACGCTCGGACTCTGGGGGGCGCTGCGCGGTCTCGCGAAGGGGCTCGGCGGCAACCAGCCGGTCTACTTCTCCGGCAACGACGACATCCGCTGGCTGATGATGCCGGGCTCGACGTTCCTGCCGCCCGGCGTCTGGGCGCTGCTCGGCTGCGCGGTCGTCGGCGCGCTGCTGCTGCGTCGCACGGTGTTCGGCCGCCACGTGCAGGCGCTGGGCAGCAACCGGAACGCCGCGCGCCTCTCGGGCATCGACGTTCCCCGCACCGAACTCGGCAGCTACCTCGTCGGCGGCGCGTGCGCGGGCGTCGCTGCCGTGCTGCAGCTCGCGTATCTGTCGATGGGCGACCCGACCACCGCCCAGGGGCTCGAACTGAAGGCGATCGCCGCGGCGGTGATCGGCGGCGCGTCGCTGGCCGGTGGCGAAGGCGCGATCGCCGGCACGCTGGTCGGCGCGTTCGTGATGACGATCGTCGACAACGGCTGCACCAAGCTCGGCCTCGACAACTGGGTGCAGGAGGTCGCGACCGGCGCGATCATCGTCGGCGCGGTGGCGCTCGATCGTGCGCGCGCTGGGGCACGGCGGGCCTGACTCAACGCCGCTCGAGCCGCAGGAACGGCCACGACGGATCCGGCAGCTCCGTCACGCGGAAGTCGGCGCGGAGCTTCGCCTCGAGCGCGCTGAGTGCCGCCACGACGTACTCCGGCAGGTCGGTGCGCGATCGCCAGCTGGTGTCGAACAGCGCCCGGCCAGCAGCAGTGACCATCTCGAGCAGCGGTTGCGCTGCCTGCACGGCCTCGGTCGGCCCGATCGGCTTCGCCAGCATCGGGAACAGGTTGATCTCGTTGACGCGCGGCAGCCAGGCGATCGCGTTCGGCGCGTTGTCGTTCGCCGACACCAGCAGGCCCGTTTCGCCAAGGTGCTCCCGGATGCGCACGACACGGTCCACGAGCGGCGCGCCCGCGGCATCGAAGGCACGCACGTCGCGCCAGCCGAAGACCGCCTGGGCAGGCAGCAGCACCAACGCGACCGCGACGGCGGCGCGGGCCGGGAGGGCCGACCACGCCGCCGCGGCGAGCACGGCGGCGACGAACATCGGCCCGAGCAGGTAGCCGCCGCGTTCGGCGATCCCCCACCACAGCACACTGCCGACCAGCGGCAGCAGCAGCGCGGCGGCCACCGCGCGCAGTTCCATCGCGACTCGCCGCCAGCACGCAGCGACGAGCACGATCGGCAGCAGCAGGACGAGCGGCAGAACCACCGCGTCGCGCACGATCCCGAACACGAACGCGCGCCGCCAGCCGAGCGCCGTGGAGGCGACCCAGCCGGGATCGGGCGCAAGGCCCTCGCCGCGCATCGCCTGCACCAGCACGTGCGCCACCACGATCGCGGCGACGAAGGCACCGCCGACGCCGGCCAGCGCCCGCCACGACAGCGGCGGCGCGCAACGCCGCCGCGCGCACTGCGCGAGCAGCACCCAACCCGGCCCCAGCACCGGCGCCGTCTGGTGCGACATGCACGGCAGCACGAAGACCAGCGCGGCGAGCGCGGTCGCGAGCACCGGGCGCCGCCACGGCAGCAACAACGTCACGAACGCCGCCGCCGAGACGACCAGGAAGTGCTGCGCGTGCACTTCGATCGCGGCGGCGAAGAACCACGTGACCGGCGTCACCGCGAGCAACGCCGTGCCCAAGACGCTGGCGGCGCGCGACTGCCCGAGCAGTCGGCAGCAGCCGAACACGAACGCGAGGCCGAGCGCCATGCAGACGACGCTGGTCGCCTTCGCCGTCGCCAACGGATCGCCGTCCAGGCCCAGCAGCCCCGGCGGCACGACCGCGGCGACGATGTCGGCGATCGGCAGGTAGAGCGTGTTGTGGTACTGCCGGTAGGCGCGTTCGGGCAGGGCGGTCCAGTCCGCGAGCATCGCGCCGTCGTTGGCGTAGATGCAGCCGAGCACCGTGTACGCGTAGAGCGCGGCGACGACGGCGGCGAGACCGCAGGCGATCGCGACGTCGACCGCCAGTCCGCGCGCCGGCTTCATCGCGGCACGGTGCCTCGCGGTGCGAAACCTCGGAACCGGAAGCCGATCCGGGCGAGCGTGAACGCGGCAGCCGCGCGCAGGTTGTCGATGCCGTAGCGCACCGACGGCAGGAAGCCGATCGACGACGCTTCCTTGAAGTACTTCACCGGCATCGGCGCGTCGGCGACGGTGAACCCGTGGTGGATCGCCTGCGCCAGGAACTGCGCGTCGAAGCCGAAGGCGTCACTGTTGCACTCGAAGTCGACCTTCTCGAGCACCGCGCGCCGGTAGACACGGAAGCCGGAGTGGAACTCGGAGAGGTTCATTCCGTAGGCGAGGTTCAGCACGACGGTGAGGACGCGGTTGAACAGGTACTTCCACACCGGCATGCCGCCGCGCAGCGCCTCGCGCCGCGAACGGATGCGGTTGCCGAGGATCACGTCGCAGACGCCACGCTCCACGAAGCCGACGAAGTACGGCACCAGCGTCGGGTCGTACTGGTAGTCCGGGTGCAGCATCACCACGATGTCGGCGCCACGATCGAGCGCGGCCCGGTAGAGCATCTTCTGGTTGCCGCCGTAGCCGAGGTTGCGCTCGGTCTTCAGCACCAACAGCCCCAGGCTCTTCGCGACGGCGATGGTGTCGTCCTGGCTGCAGTCGTCGCCGACGATCACTTCGTCGCAGCTGCCCGCCGGGATGTCCGCGAGCGTCGCGGCCAGGGTCTTCGCGGCGTTGTACGCCGGCATCACGACGACCACGCGCGGTCGCGCACCAGCGTTCGGGGCAGGGACGTTCATTTGTCGCGGAAGTAGGCCTCGCGTTCGATCGCCGCAGCGACGCGACGCTCGAGTTCGCTCCAGGCGTCGCGCCACGGCGAATCCGCCGTCGGCGCGGGTCCTCGTTGCATGAGCTCGCGCGAACGCCGCGGGTCCGCCAGCAGGCCCGCACCCGTAGCGCCTTCGATGAGCATCGCTGCCAGCAACACTACCTCCTCGGTGGTCCGCGAGCCGTCGGCACCCTGCGCTTCCAGCCAGTCGAGTCCCGCGCCGGGACGGCCCATGCGAACGTGCAGCCAGAACACGCGTGTGCGGTTGGCGCGGTTGCCGCGATCCAGCCACGCCAGCGCCTGTTCGAAGTCGCCGACGGCTTCGAGTTCGTGCGCCACCATGTCACGGCGCGCGGGATCGTTGCCGGCGATGGCCGCGTTCTCGACGATGCCGCGGATCCTGGCGACGGCAGCCGGCTCGCCGACGGCGGCCAACGGCAACGCCGCCCGCGCGCGGTCGAACTCGCCGCGCTCCAGCCAGGCGAGCGCCAGGTCGGTCGAGGCGCGCGGGTCGCCGGCCGCGCTCGCCGCCGCGAACGACTCCGGCGTCACCTCGAACAAGAACCACGAGGCGCCTTCGTGGTCGACAGGCTCGAACCGGCGCAGCCAGTGGTAGATCGAGCCGCTGTCGAACGGGTCCGGTTCGAGCAGCGTGTTGACCTCGACCGCGACGCGACCCAACCGCGGCCCCTGCCCCGGCCCGATCACGGCGATGCCGGTGTGGCGGGCCAGCAGCGCGTCACGCCCCGAGACGACGCGTTGGTTCCAATCGCAGTTGCCGTCGGCGCAGAGGCGCCAGCCCCCGGCCTGCCCCCCGGCGAGCACGTTGAAGAAGCCGACGAAGTGCGGCCACCCCGTGACGACGTTGAAGAGCGACGCCGCGATCACGATCGAGGCCGTGGCGACCTGCAGGCGCCGATGGCGCCAGGGCCGCGCAAGGAACACCGCCGCCAGCACCCACATCGCCGGCACCACCGGTAGCACGTAGCGCACGCCCATCTGCAGCGCGCGCGTCGCGCTGCAGAAGAGGAGCACGGCGAGCGGCGGCACCAACACGCAGGCCCAGTACCCGAGCCGGTCGCGCTGGCGCGCCGCGACGACGAGGCCGAGCGCTGCCGTGACCAGCAGCACCAGCGGCGTCTTGAACACCACGGTCAGGGGGTAGTAGGCCCAGTGGTTGCCGCGCGTGGCGCCGAAGGTGCCGTTCGTGGTCACGCCCGCCCACACCGACGCGTAGTCGAGGCCGAGCACGAACGGCTCCGGCAGCAGCCCGACCACCCAACTCGCCGGCGCGGTCGTCGCCAATGCCTGCAACCACGGCGTGCGCAAGACCGGCTCGGCGACGCTGGCGAAGCGCGGCGAGGCGAACAGGTAGGCGGCATGCAGCGTCACGAGGGCGACGCCGGCGACGACCACGAACGCGAGCGCGAGGCCGGCGAGGCGCGCCGGCAGGCCGGCACCAGCACCGCGGCCCGGCCATGGCGCAAGGCCGCGCAGTACGGCACCGACGGCGATCGGCACGACGGCAGCGACGACCAGCACGGCGGTGTACTTCGTCGCGGCGACGGCGCCGACCGCGATGCCGAGGCCGACCAGCGACACCGCACCCGGCGCCCGCAGCCAGCGCCAGAGCGCGGCCGCGGTCAGCAGCGCCATCGCGGTGAACGCCACGTCCGAGGACAGCAGCGGACCGTAGGCGAGCAGCGCTGGACTCGTCGCGGCGAGGAACGCCACCCAGGCGCCGGCGACCGCACCGAGTGCCGCAGCCGACCACATCGCCAGCACCACCATCAACACCGCCGGGAACACCACCATGCCCAGGCGCGCGGCCCGCAGCGCGTCGTCGGTGCTCGCCCGCGGTTTCGTGTCGGTGAGTTGCGTGCCCACCAGGATCAACGGCCCCTGGAAGCGCTCCTCGATCTGCGTGAGCGGCTGCCGCGCGACGAGAACGCGGCCGGCGAGTTGGTAGTTGAGTTCGTCGGGCGTGCGCTCGACGCGCTGCGACAGCACGGCGAGTTGCGCGACCCCGGCGACGATGCACACCCACGTGACGGCGAGGAGCCAAGTGCTGCGACTCGCGGCAGTCATCGTCTCTTGTGCTGTAACGACGGGCGAACGGCAGAACAAGCACGCCCCGCGGCGAGCGCCGAGCACTGCGCGACTCGGCGTGGCCTTCGCCGCAATGCAGGTCGCGCCGACCCGCCGCGCGCCATGGCTTCGCGATGTGCCATAAACTGCATATTCCAGGCTCGGAACAGTGCTCTATCGTGCTTGCAACCCCGCGCGACGATCCCCAGACTCCTCGCCCCCGAACCCCACCACGACGCGGCATGACTGACTTCCACCGCCACCCGAGCAGCTACAAGCACTGGCAACTGCAGATCGACGGCGACACCGCGCACCTGCGCATGAACGTCGACCCGGCGCACCCCTTCCAGCCGGGCTACGAGTTGAAGCTCAACAGCTACGACCTCGGCGTCGACATGGAGTTGGCCGACGCTGTCCAGCGGCTGCGTTTCGAGCACCCGCAGGTGAAGGTGGTCGTCGTCGGCAGCGCGCAGGAGCGCGCGTTCTGTGCCGGCGCGAACATCTGGATGCTGGCGGAGAGCACGCACCCGTTCAAAGTGAACTTCTGCAAGTTCACGAACGAGACGCGGCTGTCGCTCGAAGACGCGAGCCGGCACAGCGGGCTCACGGCGCTCTGCGCGATCAACGCGGCGTGCGCCGGCGGCGGCTACGAACTGGCGCTCGCGTGCGACGAGATCCACCTCGTCAACGACAACAACTCGGCGGTGTCGCTGCCGGAGGTGCCGCTGCTCGGCGTGCTGCCGGGCACCGGCGGCCTCACGCGGCTGGTCGACAAGCGCAAGATCCGCCGCGACCGCGCCGACGTGTTCTGCACGATGGCCGAGGGCCTGCGCGGCAAGAAGGCGCTCGCCTGGGGCTTCGTCGACGCGATCTGGCCGAAGTCGCAGTTCACCGAGAAGGTGGCGGCGCGGGCGAAGGAACTCGCGAGCCGGCAACCGACCAAGGCGAGCAAGGGCATCGAACTGGAGCGCATCCAGGCGAAGCAGGACGGCGACAAGTACTCCTGGACCCACGTGCAGCTCGAGGTGTCCGCCGCCACGCGCGTCGCGACGTTGACCGTGCACGGCCCGAGCGGCCCGCAGCCGAAGACCGGCGCCGACTACGAACGTGCGGGCAGTGCCGCCTGGGCGCTGCGCTGCTGGCGCGAACTCGACGACGCGCTGCTGCAGCTGCGCTTCGATCACGAGCAGGTCGGCCTCGTCGTGCTGCGGACGCGCGGCGACCGCGACGCGCTGCTCGCGGTCGAGAAGGACCTGTTCGCGAACCGCACGCACTGGCTCTGCAACGAGATCCTGCTGCAGATGGCGCGCACGCTGCGCCGCTTCGACCTGATGGCGCGCTCGACCTACGCGATGGTCGACGAGCAAGCCTGCGCCGCCGGCGCGTTCCTCGAGTTGACGCTCGCCTGCGATCGCGTCTACGCACTCGACGACGACCGGGTCGCGTTCGCCTTCGGTCCGCTGAGTGCCGGGGCGCTGCCGATGAGCCACGGGCTGACGCGGCTGCAGAACCGCTTCCTCGCGCAGCCCGACCAGGGCGCGCGGCTGGCCGCGGAGGCGCCGAAGCTCGGCGCCGCCGAAGCCGACGAGCAGGGACTCTGCACCTACCTGCTCGACCCGGTCGACTGGAGCGACGACACGCGCATCGCGATCGAGGAGCGTTCGTCGTTGTCGCCCGACGCGCTGACCGGCATGGAGGCGTCGCTGCGGTTCGGCGGCGCCGAGAACTGCGACAGCAAGATCTTCGGCCGTCTCTCGGCCTGGCAGAACTGGATCTTCACGCGCCCGAACGCCACCGGCGACGAAGGCGCACTCACACGTTACGGCGCGCCCGAGAGCGCCAAGTTCGACTGGAGGAGGACCTGACCATGAGCACTGTCGACCTCGAAGCCAAGATCCCGAACAACGTCGGCCTGCGTGACAACAAGCGCCTGATGATGGCGCTCGAGAAGTGGCAGCCGAAGTTCCTGGACTGGTGGCAGAACCTCGGACCGACCGACTTCAACAAGGACAACGTCTACTTGCGCACGGCGGTCGGCGTCGGCCAGGGCGGCTGGGCGCACTTCGACTACGTGAAGATGCCCGACTACCGCTGGGGCATCTTCCTCGCCGACGGCCCCGCCGATCGCAAGATCCACTTCGGCGACAACCTCGGCCAGAAGGCCTGGAACGAGGTGCCCGGCGAGTTCCGCAACCGGCTGCGCCGGCTGATCGTGACCCAGGGCGACACCGAGCCCGCCTCGGTCGAGCAGCAGCGCCAGCTCGGCCACTGCTGCCCGTCGCTCTACGACCTGCGCTCGTTGTTCCAGGTCAACGTCGAGGAGGGCCGTCACCTGTGGGCGATGGTCTACCTGCTGCAGACGCACTTCGGCGCCGACGGCCGCGACGAGGCCGAGGCGATGCTGGAGCGCCACAGCGGCGACCAGGACAACCCGCGCATCCTGCAGGCCTTCAACTACCCGGTGACCAACTGGCTGGACTTCTTCTGCTTCACGGCCTTCATGGACCGCGACGGCAAGTACCAACTCGCGTCGCTCGCCGAGTCGAGCTTCGACCCGCTGGCGCGCAGCACGCAGTTCATGCTGGCCGAGGAGGCCTACCACCTGCAGACGGGTGAAAACGGCGTCGGCCGCATCGTCAAGCGCACCGGCGAGCTGATGGCCCAGGGCCAGGATCCGCGCAAGGTCGGCGCCATCCCGCTCGACATCGTGCAGAAGTACGTCAACTTCTGGTTCACGGGCTCGATCGACCTGTTCGGCGGCGAGGATTCGACCAACGCGGCCGAGTCGTTCGCCAACGGACTCAAGGGCCGATACCGCGAGAGCGACGGCATCTACAAGGACCCGAAGGCACTCAACGCCAGCTACACGCTCGAAGTGCCCAACGAGGACGGCAAGGTCGAGAAGAAGGACATCCCGCTGCGCCGCGCGATGAACGCGGTGCTGCTCGATGCCTACATCGCCGACTGCAAGCGCATCGTCGAGCGCTGGAACCGCGACCTCGAGAAGCTCGGCGTCAAGGAGCGGATCACCCTGCCGGATCGCAAGTTCCACCGCTACCAGGGTGTCTACGCGGGCTTCAAGTTCAACCCGGCCGGCGAACTCATCGACGAAGCGACCTGGACCCACAGCCACACCAAGTGGCTGCCGACCCAGGCCGACCGCGACTACGTCAACGCGTGCATGGTCAGGGTCACCGAGCCCGGCAAGTTCGCGAACTACATCGCGCCGCCCGCGCAAGGCGTGAACGACAAGCCGATCGACTTCCAGTACGTGCAGTTCCACTGAGCCGCCGCGCACCGCGCGCGCCGGCTCGGGCGTCTCCTCGGTGGCCGGCAGTGCGCGCGGCCACGAAGGCGCCCTCCCGGCCGGCACCGCGCCTCGCGCGGCCGATCGAAGCAACCGACATTCGAGCCGATATGACCAACCGACTCTGCTACGTCTGCGAAGGCGGCGACTGCACCGAGAAAGGCAGTGGCGACGTGTTCGACAAGCTGCGCGACCTGATCAAGCAGTTCGATCCGAACGAGGAGCGCATCAAGATCCGGCGCTACCCGTGCTTCGGCGCCTGCGATCAGGGCATCAACGTCACGCTCTACCCGGACAAGATCTTCTACAGCAAGGTCACCGCAGGCGACCTGCCGGCGATCGCGGCGCACATCGAGGGCAAGGGCGAGCCGGTGCAGCGCCTGACCGGCAAGTGCCAGCCGGACGTCGAGCAGATCATCTGGGACATGCTCGACAGTCCGTACTGAGGGTGCCGCCGGCGCGCGCCCCACGACGGGGACGCGCGCGGCCCGCACTCACTTCTTCGCCTTCGCCGCCGCTTCCGCGGCTTCGATCATCTCGGCGAGGACCTTCTCCATCTCCGCGTCGTCGCGCACGTCCTTGTGGCGGATCACGCCTTCGTGATCGAGGAAGTAGAGGGTCGGCCAGCCCTGCACGCGCCAAGTGTCGCTGATCTTCGGCGTGCTGCCCTCGTCGCGGAAGCTGCGCCAGGTCACGCCCATGGTCTTCGCTTCCTCGCGGTACTTCTTCAGACCTTCCTCGGTGTCGGTGCCATCACTGTTGACGCCGAGCAACGCGAACGGCTTGTCCTTCCACTTCTCCACGAGCGACCGCTCGTGCGGGATCATGTCCCGGCAGGGGCCTCACCAGAATCCCCAGAAGTCGAGCAGGACCACCTTGCCGCGGTAGTCGCTGAGCTTGAAGGGAACGCCCTCGACGTCGACGCCGACGATGTCGGGCGCCGTGCAGCCGACCTGCAGGTTCTCGATCTCGAACAGCGCGTCCTTCGCTTGGGCGAGCAGCTCCGCGTTCTTGGTCACCGCGGCCACGTCGCGCAGGTCCTTCTCGGCAGCCTTGCGCTGCTCGTCGGTCTGCGCCTGCTGCAGCCGCAGCGTGCCGCGCGTGATCATGGCGAGCGCCTTGCAGTCGGCGTCGGCGTGGTCGGCAGCGACCTGATCGAGCAGGGCCATCACCGACTTGCTGGCGCCAAAGCGCGTCGCCATCGGCAGGAACGGCAGCACGTCGGCGATCGCCTTGCTGCCAGCGTGTTTCGCCGCGAGCGTCTCGACGGCCTTCCGGACGGCGTTGCGCTCGTTGCTCGCGTTCTTGACGATGAACGCGAGGAAGCGCACCGCGTCGTCCTTGCCTTCGAAGGCGCCGGCGAGCTCCTGCGCGCGGCTGATGAACTCCTTCGTCGGCGGCTGCATCGCGATCGCCGGGAAGGCCTCGCCGGCCTTCTGCGCCTTCTCGATCGCGGCTTGCGCCTCGGTCTGCCAATCGCTCATCGCCTTGTTCAGGGCGGTGACCAGCTCGTCGTAGGCCGCCTGCGGGTCCTGCTGGCTCGGCGCCGGCTTCGTCTCGCCGGCTTGGGCGGCGACGAATGCGGGCGGAGCCAGCAGTAGCACGGCGGCGAGAACAGTCCGTCTCATCGGTACTCCTGTGGGTCGGGTCGGGGTGAAGGCGCGGATGATACGTGCCAGTCGGGCTGCGGTCGGTGGCGCAGGGGTGGATTCACGCCTGATGTGACTCCAGGCGAATCTCCGGGCGAGGATCGCGCATTGGCGGCACTGCTCGTTCCATGTCCGCGTCATCACCGACACCCGCTCTGGAGGCACTGCTCGGCGAAGCGCATTGGGTGCGCGACCTGGCGCGCGGGTTGGTGCGTGACGCCCATGCGGCCGACGACCTCGCCCAAGATGCGTGCGTCGAGGCGTTGCGCCGGCCTCCGGTGCATGCCAGCAACCTGCGGGGCTGGATGCGCACCGTGCTGCACAACCTGGTCCGCCAACAGCGCCGCGGCGACGTCCGCCGCATGGCCCGCGAACGCACGGTGATGACCGCCCTCCCCGCCGCATCCACGGCGACGGACCTGCTGGTCCGCGCCAACGTCCATCGCGCCGTCGTCGACGCCGTGCTCGCGCTGCCACCGGCATTCCGCGACGTCGTGCTGCTGCGCTACTTCGAGAACGAGCCGCCGCGCGCCATCGCGTTGCGCCTGCAGATCGCTGTCGCGACCGTGCACTCGCGCCTGTTGCGCGCGCACGAGCGACTGCGGCGCCGCCTCGACACCGACGCCGAAGCTCGTGATTGGCGGCAGGCCCTGCTGCCGCTGCCCGCCGTGCTGCGCAGCACGGCAGTCGCCCCTTCCCTCGCCATCCTCGCCATGAACATCAAGTCTCTCGCCGCCGCCGCGGCCATCGTCGTCGTCGGCTTCGCCGCCCTGTGGATCGGTCTGCAGGCACCGAACGCCGCGCCGGACACACCGTCCCCGACGCCACCGCTCGTGCGCGGCACCGAGGAACGCCCGGCCGCAGCACTCGGCAACTCCGACGATCCGGGCGAACGGGTGGCTGCGCCTGCCGCCGAGCCGGCAACGGCACCGCCGTCGCCGGCGCCGTCAGCGCGCACCGTGGCTGGTCGTGTGGTCGACAGCGAAGGGGCGGGCGCCGCTGGCATCGACGTGCGCGTCGGCAAAGTCGCCGGCAAGAGCGACGCGGTCGGCGCGTTCGTGGTGGCGGTGCCCATGGCCGAGCCGCTCGTCGCGACTGCCGACCATCCGGGCCTGTTCACGATCCTCGAGAGTCTGGTGCCCGCCGGCGACAACCCGCCGCCCCTGCTCGTCGTCGTCGCGCCGAGCGTTCGCGTCGCCGGATCCGTGCGCGACGTCGCGGCGGCGCGCGTGCCCGGCGCCAGCGTGCAAGTCGTCTGGCCCGCCGACCTGCGCAGTCGCCTGCGCGACGTCAGCGACGCCGCGAGTGAACGCAACGTGTCCACCGCATGCAGCACCGACGGCGCCTTCGCCTTCACCACCGGCGCCGTGCGCGGCGCCGAGCTGCTGGTGACGGCGCCCGGCCACCTGCCGGCGCGGCGGCCGGCTCCGATGCGCGACGAAGCCGGGATCGTGGTCGTGCTCGAACCGATCTCGGGCAAGCCCGGCACCGTGCAAGGTCAGGTCGTCGATGCCCACGGGCGCATCGTCGCCGGTGCGCAGGTCGGGCTCGGCAACGCCCTCGCGCGCAGCGACGAGGCGGGCAACTTCGTGATCGTCGACGACGGCCGCGGCGAAGGCCTCGCCGCCATCGCCGCGGGGCATCGGCGCGCATTCCTGGCCCGCGCCGGCGGCTTCGCAAGCCACGTCGTGCTGCAACTCGGCGGGGCGCCGCTGGCGATCCATGGCCGCGTCGTCGACCAGGACGGCAAGGGCCTGCCGGGCATCGTGGTGTGGCCCAACGACGCCACGCTGCTGTGCGATTCGCGCGAACAGGTGCTGGTCGAGGGCATCGCCCGCGGCCTGCCGACGATGAACGACCTTCGCGCCCGCTTCGAGCGCGGCGAGTTCGCCGGGCAGAACCCTCAGCAAGTGCTGCGGACGACCCCCACCGCCGGCCAGCCGTGGGTGCGCACCGGCGCCGACGGCACGTTCACGCTGGACGGCCTCGAGGACCGCCCCTACTGCCTGCGCGCCATCGACCACGAGACCTTGCTGATGTGCCAGCACGATGCGGTCCCCGCCGGGGCGCGCGGGGTGCGGCTGGTGCTCGACCAGAGCCACCTGTTCGCCGAGGTGAAGGGCGTCGTCGTCGCCCGCGACGGCACGCCGGTCCCGGGTGTGCGCGTGCAGGTGCAGATCGACACGCAGAGCCTGGCCGGTCGCACGCAACACGAACGCGCCGCCGCAGTCGCGACGACCGACGAACGCGGCGCCTTCACGTTGCCGAAGGTGCCGAAGGCCTGGGCCTACTTCCGGCTCGAGGGCGATCGCGTCATTCCGAGCGAGCCGGGTCGCGACCACAACGGCGGATTGCTCGACCTGTCGGGCGGACGACCGCACGAGTTCCGTCTCGAAGTCCGCGTGCGCATGCACGTGCAAGTCGAGTTGCTGGATCCCGCGCGCGCCGATGCGATCGCCGTGCTCGACGGCGACGGCCAGCCACTGATCCTCAACGTGTTCCAGGGTCGCAGCCGCAGCGAGTCGGCGGAACTGCGGCTCGCCGAGGGGCGTTCGCCGGTGTTCGTCGTTCCGGACACCGCGGCCGTGCTGGTGCTGCGCAAGGCCGGGGCCGACGTCGGGCGCGAGACGCTGAGCCTGCGGCCCGGCGACGTCAACACGCTGCGGCTGTGAACCCGCGCCGGCAGCGGCCGGCGCGAGGGCTCACTTGCCGTCGTTGCCGGTCGTCGTCGTCGCGGGCGGCGCTTCCGGCGGCGTCTTCGGCTTGACCAGGTCGGCGCGCGCCGGCTTCAGCTTCGTGAACAGCGCCTGGTCGATCACGTAGTACCACGGCCCGAAGCGCGCGCTCAGCTTGTCGGCCTCCTTCTTGCCCTCGTCGACCTTGCGGTCGAACTCGGCCCACGCGTCGGCGTTCTTCTTCAGCTCGTCTTCCTGCGGCAGGCGATCGCTGCGAACGTCGGCAGCGATGCCGTCGCCGCCGTCGGCGCCGCCGTCGGCGTAGCTGACGACCGCGTAGGTGTCGCCCTGGACCCACAGCACGTAGTCGTTGCCCCACGGGTCCTTCTTGAGCTCGGCGAGCAGCGCCTCACCTTCGGCCGGCTTCTCGGCCAGCTTCGCCAGCGACTCGGGCAGCTTGTTCTCGTTCTTGCTGCGGAAGGCCTCGACCGCCCGCTGGATCGCCTCGATCTGCGTGCGCGCCTCGGCGCGCTTGTCGAGCTGCTCCTTCGGCAACCGGGCACCAGCGGGCTTGCCCAGCAAGTCCTCGGCGAACTCGGCGGTGACCATCAGGTAGCGGTTGTTGCCCGGCTTGGTCGCGGCTTCGCCATCCTTGGGCTTGTCCTTCGGATTGGCGATGCCCGACGTGACCTCGTCGCCTTCGCCGAGCACGACCTCGCCGAAGCGCAGCGTGTAGCGCACGCCCTTCTTCGTCTCGAACAGCAGGTCGCCCTCGTTGCTGTAGAGCTTGCCGTCGCCCGCCAGGAAGAAGCCCTTGCCCTGCAGGTTGCGCGCGAGCATCTGGGCCTCGATGCCGGTCGCGCGCTCGAGCCGCGCGTTCAGGCCCTCGGGCTTGCGCCGCACGCCGACGATCTTGATCTGGCCCAGCGTGTCGCCGATTTCGCGCAGCTTCTCCTCGTTCGGCTCCTCCTTCTCGGCGTCGATGCCGGCGAACGTCCACTTGCCGGCGTCGTCCTTGGCGAGCACGTACTTGTCACCGGCGACGATCGCTTCCCGCAGCGTCCGACCCTGCTCGTTGACCGAGTAGTTGTCGAACGTGATCTTGGCGATGTCCCACGACGACGCCTTCAGCAGGTCGGTCTCGATCCAGTCCGCGAACTTCGTCGACAGTTCGCCGTCGATCTTGGCGCGGTAGATGCGCTTCTTGTCGGGCGAACGCACGTAGCGCACCTGCATCTTGCCCTCGACCTCCTTGCCGAGGATCAGGTCCGCCAGCACGTTGCCGGCGCTGTCCTTCATGGTGATGCGCGTGCCGCGGCCCTTGGTCTCGGCCGAGCTGTCGAGCGGATCGAGCAGCCCGTAGTCGGCGTGCCGGCCCTTCTCGTCGCCGACGACGGCCTCCTTCTTCAGGCCGATCACCAGTGCCGCCGCCTTGCCCATGCGGTCCTTGGCGTCGGCGGGGTAGCCGTCGTGCGACGGGATCGTCCAGCGACCCTTGTCGTCGCGCTTGACGACGAACGGGTACGCCGCGCCCTGCGCCTCGCGGAACTCGACGACCTCGAGCTCGGCGACCCGCGCCGGGTCGGTGAACGCCGGGAAGAACAGTTCGCCCTGGTCGGAGAACAACTCGAGCGACTGGGCCTTGGGTCCCATCGACAGCGCCAACAGGCTCAGCCCGACGGCCGCCCCGACGCACACTGCGGTCTTCATCACGTCGTTCACGATGCACCTCCCTTGGCCTTCGGGCCGCTCGCCTGACGATTCACCGGCACGATCGCCGCGGCGCGCGCATTGCGCCGCGCGAACGTCACGACGCCGAGCAGCAAGCCCGGCAGCAAGCTCAGCAACAGCGTGGTCACGCGGTAGCGGTCGTGGATGCCCTTCTTCGCGGCATCACGGTCGTGCGTGGCCTCCTCGAGCTTCTGCAGCTTCTTCTGGTCGATCAGCGCCCGCTCGTTCTCGAGCTTGCGGTTCTGCACCTGCTGCTCCTCGACGATCTTGACCTCCTTGGCCTGCTCGTCGAGCGAGGCGTCCTCGCGGATCTTCGTCACCGCCTCGTCGAGGCGCGCCTGCGCCTCCTTCAGCGCCAGTCCGGCGTCCTCCTCGGCCTTGTCCTTGGCCTTGGTCCACTGGTCCTCGAACTCGCGCTGCGCTTCCTCGACGCGGTCGAGCTTGCGCAGGATCGGCCGGCGCTTGCGCACCTCGACCAGGCTGTCGTCACCGGCCAGCGTGTCGATGCAGTTCAGGATGAACGTGACGTTGTCGAACCGCAGATCGGCCTCGGTCATCTGCCGGCGGATCTGGAAGAACTGGTTGCCGATCAGGTCGAGGTCGGCGACGTAGATCACGTCGACGCCCTTCTGCTTGCCCTCGGCCGGCTTGCCGGTCACCCGCGCGGCGATCGTCAGGTCGCGGTTGGAGCGCAGATAGCGCGCGGTCGGGTTGATCTGCGGACCCATGCCGAAGAAGTCCATCTGGAACAACTCGGACTTGCGCACGATGCCGTTCGGCTCGCGCGTCACCGCCGGCTCGCGCGAGCGCAGCAGCGGAGTGAACGTGAAGCCGTCCTTGGCGAGCGCTTCGACGTGGCCGCCCATCAGCAGGACGACGTTCTGCAGGCCGGCCGTGATCGGGCTCTCGGCCGCGAAGCCAGGGCCGCGCACGAACACGAACTCCTCGCGCAGCCCGCCGCCCGGGAAGCGTCGGTAGCTGAGATCCCACACCACTTCGCCGGCGCGGAACTGCAGCCCGATCGACGACAGCAGCCCGGCGAAGTTGCCCTTCTCCGGTCCGCCGCCGCCCATCATGCGGGCCTGCATGCCGCCCTTCTGGTCGTCGGCCGCAGTGCCCCACGCATCGAGCGGTGCCGGATCCTCGAGCAGCAGGGCCGGGTTGCCGGCGGCGAGCCAGTTCTGCAGGCGGTCCATCTGCTCCTGCTGCAGCGAGCTCGGTTGCGGCACGACGAGGCACGCCAGGCCCTCGGGGTAGTCCTTGTCGGCGTCGACGTTCTCGATCTGGTACTGCTGCTGCAGTTCGTCGGCGATCGCCCACCGCGGCTTCTGGCGGAAGGTCTGGAAGTCCATGCCGCCCATGAACTCGACGTCGGTCTTGAGGATGCCGACCTTCTTGCGCGCGACCTGCGACACCGTGCGGATGCTGCGCATCAGCTCGTACTCGATCGGCACGGCGCGATCGACGAACGGGTTGACGACCTCCTCGGTGCCGCACTGCACGACGAAGCCGAGGAACACCTGCTTGCGCGCGATGCCGCCGCCGGCGAGTTCCATCGCGACGGGCTGCGGGCGGATGCCGAAGTTCGCCTCCGCCGCGCGCGCCTCGGGCGAGAACGGCAGCGGCATCACGATGCTCTTCTCGACGGCAGCGCCACCGAGCGAATCGAACTGGTCGATCAGGTTGAGCAGCAGGTTGCGCTGCGAGACGATCGCTTCGGGCACGTCCTCGCTGACGTACGCCGTCACGTAGACCGGCCGCTGCGGGTCCAGGCTCGCCAGCAGCTTCTTGCTCTCGGCGCCGAGCGAGTGGATGCCCTCGACGGTCGCGTCGATGCGCGGCAACGCGTACACCGCGACCACCGTGCCGGCGAACGTCGCCACGGCGAGGCTCGCGAAGCGCGTGATGCCGTGTGCGCCCTCGGCACCCCGCCAGTGGCGGCGCGACAGCAGCGCCAGGCCGAACGCGAAGAACGTCGCGGTCATGCCGACGAACATCACCAGGCCCGACGCCGGCAGCATGCCGCGCGCGAACTCGCGGAACTGGCCGATCGGCCCGTGCACCTGCCAACCCGGGAAGCCGAGCCAGTCGAGCAGCCAGCCGCTGCCGAGGTAGGCGGCGATCAACACGATCGACAGCAGCAGCGCGACCGTTCCCGACCCGGTGAGCTGGGTGCCGATCGTCGACACCGCCACCAGACTCACGCCGAGCAGCCAGTAGCCGACGTAGTTCGCGAACAACTGGCCGAGGTCCGGGTTGCCGAGGAACACGAGCACCAGCGGCAGGATCAGCGTGAACGCCAGCGACACCGTGTAGATGCCGACGTAGGCCGCGAACTTGCCGAGTTGCAGCTCGAGGTCGGTCGCCGGCAACGTGAACAACAGTTCCTGGGTGCCGTGGCTGCGTTCGCTCGCCCACATGCCCATCGTCGCCGCGGCGACGAACAGGCCGGCGAGGATCGGGAAGGTGCCGTTCAGCGTGTCGAGGTTGGCGAGATTGTTGGTGAAGAATGCGCCGCTCCACATCATCACGGCGCAGGAGAGGCCGACGAACAGCGTGATGAACACGTAGTTCGCGGGGTTGCCGAACCAGCTGCGCAGGTCGCGCTTGGCCACGGCGAGAACGACGTTCTTGTTCATGGTCGTGGAGGGTCTCAGGCTTGGTGGGTCAGGGCGTGGAAGGCGTTGTCCATCTGGCCGCCGCCGCGGGCTTTGAACTCGGCCGGCGTGCCGTCGAAGACGAGCCGCCCGTCGGTGACGAGCAGCACGCGGCTGGCCATCGCCTCGACTTCCTGGAACAGGTGCGTCGACAGCAGGATCGTGCGCGTCTGGCCGAGCTTCTTCACCAGCTCGCGCACGTGCCGGATCTGGTTGGGATCGAGGCCGGTGGTCGGCTCGTCGAGGATCAGCACTTCGGGATCGTGCAGCAGGGCCTGCGCCATGCCGACGCGCTGCTTCTGGCCCTTGCTGCAGGTGCCGATCGGCTTGTCGAGCAGTTCCTCGAGCGCGCACTCCTTGGTGACGAAGGCGATTCGCTCCGTCAGCTGCGCGCGGTTCATGCCGCGCGCCTCACCGAAGAACGTCAGCAATTCGCGCGGCGTCATCTCCGGATAGAGCGGCCCGTTCTCCGGCAGGTAGCCGAGCTTCTGCGCGGCGCGCACGCGGTCCTGCACGACGTCGATGCCGCACAGCCGCGCCTGGCCGCCCGACGGCGACAGGTAGCCGGTCAGCACCTTCATCGTCGTCGACTTGCCGGCGCCGTTCGGCCCGAGGAAGGCGACGACTTCGCCGCGGCGGATCGTGAACGTCAGACGATCGACGGCAACGAACGACCCGTAGTGCTTGCTCAGGTCGACGGCCTCGATCATTGGCTCTCGGTCGGTCATGGATCGATGCAGGGGGTGGTTCTCGGTGGCGGTCAGGGTCGGCGACGCGCGCGCAGGGCGCGCCGGCCGAAAACGGGGCGAAACCCTTAGCCGGCGGCAATACGCGGCGCAACCAGCGGCTGCGGAACGACGTTCGCCGTCGGCTGCTGTCGGCCGCTGCCAGGGCGAAGAAAAACGCCGCACGACGGCAACCTGCTGCCGGAACTCCGAGGCTCGTGCAACACCGCGGCCGGCGGCGGCACCCCGCTCGGCTTCCGGCCCGCGCGCCGTTCAGTGCCAGTGTGTGTGCGCGAAACCGAAGCCGAAGCCCCAGCCCCAACCCCACCCGGAGTCGTGGTACCGATCGTACGACCGCACGTGCGGCCCGAACGGCGTCACCTGGTGCAGCATTTCGCGGCCGTCGCCCGTGACGCGGAAACGCACCGCGAACGCGTCGATGTGGCGTGGATAGGTCGTTCCCGGTTCGAAGATCGCATCGACGCGCGCCGTCGTCTTCGGCAGCGACAAGCCGTCGCCGGCGATGTGCAGCGGCACGAGGGGCTTCTGCAGCACGCCGTCGAGCACCAGTTCCTCGACGGCGATCGCGCCGAGGTCGAGTTGCAGCGGGATCGCGCTGTTGTTCTCGAGCTCGAAGCCGACGTGCAGTTCGACCACTTCCCGGTTGTCGTCGGTGAAGCGAGCCTTGGCGCCGTTCGACCACACCCGCAGCTCGGCGGTCGGCGGCGCATCGGACGCGCCGGTGGGCACCGCGTAGTTGGCGGCCGGCATGCCGCCCGGCGCGGTCGCGTCGGCGTGCTCGCGCGGCGCGAAGTAGCTCGGGCTCCAACAGGCGGTGCACAGCAGCAGCAAGGCGAAGGCGGCGATGCGCATGGCACGGCGTTGTCGCGGGCCAGGACCGAACTGGCAAGCCCCGACGCAGCGGGAACGGCGGCAGCGTGACCCGCGGTCATCCCCCGGCGACCGCACGCGCCCGGCCGCACGTCCACGTCGTTACTGCGGCGCCAGGAAGCGATCGACCGGCCAGAACAACCGGGCGCCCTCCTCGTCCGTCGTCAGCAGACCGCGGTCCTCGTCGGCCCAGCGCAGCGATCCGAACGGGCCGGCGCAGCCGAAGTGCACGTGCATGTCGCGGGGCGTGGCGATGCTGCTGCGCACGATCCGACCATCGCTCGTGATCCACGCATATTGGCGGCTGTCGTCGGTGAAGGCGGCGCCCGCACCACCGCTGTGGCCCGCGATCGACTTCAGGTCGATGGTTCGTTCCACGACGCCGTTCGCCACGTCGAGTAGTTCGGCGTGCAGCCCGCCGCGCGTGATCACGAGCAGCCGCTTGTGGTCGGGCGACAACGTGTGGCTGCGCCAGCCGGTCCACGTGCCATCGACGGTGACCTGCCAACGTCGCGCCGTGCCGCCCATGGCGTAGGCGGTGATGACGCCGTGATGCGAGTGCGCGGCCGTGATCAGCAGCTCCGCCCGGTCGGCGAACAGGATGTCGCTCGGCCCGTGCTCCATGCCACGCGCCACTTCGATCACCTTGCCGCTGGCGACGTCGAGTCGACGCAACGACGGAGTCTGCTGTCCGGCTTCGGCGACCAGGAACACGACTTCGTCGCCGTCCGGCGCGATCGCCACGACGACTACGTTGCTGCCGCGCATCGGCAACCGCGCGCGCACGGCCCCGGTGCCGAGATCGCCGACGATCAGCGGCGACTGCGATCGGGCGAACGCGACGAGACGTGCGCTCGGCGAGACCTTGCACGCGTCGCCGAACATGCCCATCGCGACGTTCCCGGCATCGGCGGGTTCGTGGAACAGCGTGCGCTGGGCATTGCGCACGACGAGCCGGCCGTCGGGCGCGTCTTCGGTCCACATCGAACCGTCCGGCACCGGCCAGGTGCTCTTCGGCCTCGGCGCAACCGGCGTTTCGGGCAGCGCGCCCCAGGGCAAGGCGATGCGCGCGGCCTTCTCGCCGGGACGCGGCAGCACGAACGGTCCGCACTCCGCGTGGCATCGGAAGCCGTGCTGCGTGGCGAAGAACAGTTCGTCGCGTTCGCAGACGTGGGCCGTCCACTCGGCCGACGAGTCGACGCCTGGGCGTTCCTTCCACAGCGGAACGTTCACCATCGGCTGCTTGCACAGGGGACACGCGTGCACGGGCAGCGGTACCAGGGGGGCCGGGATCACGACCAGGTCGCCGCGCGCGACGTCTCCAGACAGGATCCGACCGCGGCTCGGTAGCGGCTTCTCACCACCACAGGCCTCGAGCACCCGCGCCTTCAGGGCGTCGAGATCCTGGGCCGCGACCGGGGGTGCCGCCACGAGGACCAGGGCGCCAAGCAGGCACGCCGCCTGGATCTGCACCGAGGGCTGGAACATGAGCGCCGATAGGCCCGACGCCAGTCCCGGTAACTCGACTGCCGCGAACGACCGCGCATCGCACCACGAGGCTTCGTTCCACGCAGGGTGTCGGGCACCGCGTGCAAGCCGAACGCAGTGCCGCCGTTCAGAACCGGAGGCGGCGCACGACCAGCGGAGAATCGGCCGAAGCCGCATGCACCACGTCGCTGGGGAAGCCGCCGATCCGCGCGCGGACGCTGGCATCCAGGTCGGCATCGAGCGGCGTCTCGATGACGAAGACCACGCGCACGTTGTCCTGCCGTCGCAGCGCCTCGACCTCGTGCAGGCGATTGCAGAACGCGACCGGCGTCATGGCCGCGTAGCCGTGCACGACGAGATGCTGCGCGATCGACGAGACGAACAGCGTCCTGCCTCGATCGGCGCCGAGTTGCGGCAGCACGCGCTCGACGGCCTCGGTGAGCCGGGCCACCGGGTGATCGAGCTTTTCCGCATCGCGGCGCACCAGGTCGACGCGAACCACCGCCAGAACCGCGGCGACCACGAAGCCGCCTAGACGCACGCCGCGCGACGCCCCAGCGAGGAGCAGCAGCGGCGACAGCGCGCAGAACCACACGAGCGGCAGGTACAAGCGTTGTGCCGTCGCCTCGCGCGCGTCTCCGTAGAACCACGCAAGCGTCAGCACGGTCGCCGCTGCGATGGGCACGACGACCAGCAGATCGCAGGCCGACGTCCGGCGGCGCAGCAGGCGATGCCCCCACGCCACGACGCAAAGCCAGGGCAACACGGCGAGTTCGGCGACTTCGGCGCGTTCGGGGCCCCAAACGAACATGCCGCGCAGCAACGGCCCGAGGTGCTCGGCGAAGTGGGCGAACGCGAGCAACGGCTCGCCGTTCGCCTCGGGGTAGAAGCGGTCCTGCCGCCCGTGCAGCAGCAGCAGGACGAGCGGCGTCAGCAGCGTCGGCAGCAGCAACAACAGCCACCGGGTGGTCGTCGTGCAGCACCAGCGCCCGCGCGTCTGCCAGGCCACGAGGCCGAGCACGAGCCCGAGCAAAGGCAATGCCTCGTAACGCACCGAAGCGAACAACAGTCCCGTGGCGAGCAGAAGCTCGAAGCGCACCGCCAACGGCTCGCGCACGACGGCGAGCGCCTGGGCCAGCACCAGCAGCAGCAGCGCGCCGGCGAGCATCTCGAGCCCACCCGACGTCGCGACGATTGATGTCAACGGCGTGGCCAGCAGCAGCAGCGGCGCCGTCGCCGCGGCGATCACCCCGCCGTGCCAGCCGGCGGCAACAGACAGGACGAGCAGCGCGAGTCCGAGGGCGATGGCGTTCACGACGAACGCGTTCGCCGGCCGGTAGCCGGTCACGTCGTGCAGCACGCTGACCAGGAACGGGAACAGCGGCGGCCGCTTGTCGAGCGTCTGCTCGAGCGGCACGAGATCACCGGCGAACGGCACGGCGCTGCCGGTGAGCAGCGCGGCACGGTGAAGATGCATGCCCTGCGCGGTGCCGAGCAGCGTGGTCTCGTCCCACTGCATGCGCTGCCGCGGCTCGACGACCACGACCGTCGCTGCCGCGAGGGTCGCGGCGAACGCGGCGGCCGCACCGACGCGCCGCCAGTTCGTTCGGCCGTTCGACCCGTGCAGGCGCCACCAGCGCCAGGCGGCGACGGCGACGAGCGCGAGATACAGCGGCATGAGCCAGTAGAGGACGTGGGCGAGCAGTGCCTGCCGCGGGCCGCTCGCTGTCGTTCCCCACCACCACCCGACGACCGCCGGCACCAGCAGCGCCATCGCGATCGCGACGGACCCTGCGAACAACCGCGGGCGGCGGGCAGCAGGCGGCGGCGTCGAGGTCATGCCGCGGCAGAGGCTACGGCCCCGCCGCTGCTTCGGCACGCCAGCGACCGACGAGCAGCGACGGAACGCTCAGCGGCCGGCGTTCGCCTTGCGCACGAGTTCGCCGGCGAACTCCACGCCGGCCTGCAGATCGTTGCGGAAGAACAGCGTCGCGCCGTCCTCGGCGACGTGCGCCTTCGCGAGCATCGGCCCCACCTCGAGGTGCAGGCCGGTGAGCACGACCGGGATGGCGCTCTTCTTCAGCCGGTCGAGCACCGACTGCAGGTTGACGAGGCCGGTCGCGTCGACGACGAGCACGCCTTCGAGATCGAGCACCACGACGCGCGCTTCGCGGTGGATCGTGTGCAGCGTCGTCATCGCCTTCTCGGCGGCGCCGAAGAACAGCGGCCCGTCGACCTCGTAGACCAGCACGCCGGGCGGGATCGTGGTGCGCAGCTGCGGGTGCTCGCCGCGCACGAGCCGCGTGCCGGTCATCTCGGCGATGCGCTGCAGGAACAGCAGCGACGCGAGCACGAAGCCGCCGATGACGCCGATCACCATGTCGAACGCGACGGTGAGCAGGAAGCAGGTCAGCAGCACCATCACGTCGGCGCGCGGCGCGGTCTGTAGCACGTGGCGGAAGTGCCGCAGGTCGCTCATGCGCCACGCCACCATCAGCAGCAGTGCCGCCATCGCCGCCAGCGGCAGGTGGCCGAGCCACGGCGCCAGCGTCAGCATCGCGACGAGCAGGAACGCAGCGTGCACGACCGCCGCGATCGGCGACCGCGCGCCAGCGCGCACGTTCGCCGCGGTGCGCGCGATGGCGCCCGTGGCCGCAAAGCCCCCGAACAGCGGAGCCACCAGGTTGCCGGTTCCCTGGGCGAGCAGTTCGGCGTCGGGATCGTGCTTGTGGCCCGACATCGCGTCGGACGCGACGGCCGACAACAACGACTCGATCGCGCCGAGCAGCGCGATCGCGATCGCACTCGGCATCAGTTGCCGCACCAGGTCCCAGTCGAGGTGCAGCGGCCGGCCGTTCGGTCCCGACGCCTCCCACGGCCAGGCGAACTGCGGCGGCCACGGCGGGATGCCGGGCACCTGGGCGCCGTCGGCACCGACGAACGAGAAGCGCTGCGCGATGGTGACGACGTCGAAGCCGGGGATCAGGTGGCGCAGCAGGGCTACGGCGACCGCAGCCCCGCCGATCGCGAGCAGCGGCGCTGGCACGCGCGGCAGGACCCGTGGCAGCCACACCAGCAGGACCATCGTGCCGATGCCGATCGCGGCGTCGTTCCAGTTCACGGTGTGCACGTGCGCGAGCAGGTCGGCGACGACTTCGTGGAAGTGCTCGTGGCGCTCGACGCCCGTGAGTCCGAGGAAGTCCTTCACCTGGCCGGTCGCGATGACGACGGCGATGCCGGCGGTGAAGCCGGTCGTCACGGGGTACGGGATGAAGCGGATCAGGCGACCGAGGCCGGCGAGCCCCATCAGGCACAGCAGTCCGCCCGCCATCATCGTCGCCAGCATCAGCCCGGCCGGACCGTGCTGGTTGACGATCGGCAGCAGGATCACGACGAACGCCGCGGTCGGCCCGGACACCTGCACGCGCGAGCCGCCGAGCAGCGCGATCAGGGCGCCGGCGACGATCGCGGTCCACAGGCCGTTCTGCGGCGGCATGCCGGTCGCGATCGCGAGCGCCATGCTGAGCGGTAGCGCGACGATGCCGACGACGAGGCCGGCGAGCACGTCCCCGCGCAGGGCCGCGAACGAGTAGCCGTCGCGCAGCGCCGCGCGCAGCGCCGCCGCCGGGCGCGGCAGTCGAGAGTCGGGAGAGGCAGTGGGCTCGGCGTCGATGGCGAGGCCTCCGGGGCGCGCCGGGCGACCCTAGCCAGAGCCTGCTCGCCACGCAAACACCGCGAGGCGTGCCGCCGCATCGGCGCCGCTGGACGGCGTCGCCCCGACTCGCCGTTCGCCCCGCGCTTCGTCGTCGGCACGCACGCCGGCGCGGCGATCTCAGCGTTCGACCACGATGCGCAATCCGAACTTGTCGTCGGCGCGATCGTCGTCCTCGTCGGCGATGTCGGCGACGCGCACCGACTCCGCACCCATGCACCACGGTCCGCCGCGCAGGTGGCCTTCCTGCGTCCATTCCCAGATGTTGCCCGCCAGGTCGTGCACGTTGGTCGTGGACACTCCGCTCGGGAACGAACCCACCGGCGCGGACGCGACGAAACCGTCGTCCGGCGCGCCCCAGTTGCACCGCGTCGGATCCCACGCATCCCCCCATGGGTAGACGCGCTGCTGACCGCCCGTCGCCGCGAGCTGCCATTCGGCATCGCGGGGCAACCGCACGCGCCGCCCGGTCGACTGCGACAACCACGCGCAGTACGCGCGCGCGTGGTGCAGGTTGACGTTGCAGACCGGATGCGTCGCCTCGCCGGCCGGCGGCTGTCCGTTCTCGAAGTGCGCCAGGAACGGCTCCGTCGGCTTCGAGCTCGGATGATCGCTGCCGTCGTAGCCGGTGGCGGCGACGAACACCGCGAACTGCGCGTTGGTGACTTCGTACCGCCCGATCCAGAACCCGCGATCGACGCCATCGCCCGGATCGATCCAGACCAGTTCGTGCTCGCAACCGCCCGCGGCGAGGCGTTCGACCCGTTCGCCGACCTGGCACGAACCGAACACGACGCAGACGAGCAGGGTGCGCATGGGATCGAGGACGCTCGGCACGCCCAGGGTGTAAACGAGAACGCGCGCGGCGGCGAAGGGGCCAGCACCGCGGGAGCGATCCGACGCGGGATGGGCAGCACCGGCTCGATCGCGCCCTGGCGAGGCGCTACGTGTGGAGCATGGTCGCCACCGCTCACTTCGTCTGGTTCGTCGCCGACCAGGGGCGCGCGACGGCGTTCTATCAGGCCGTGCTGCAGCGCCCGCCGCGCTTGCAGGTACCCGGCATGACCGAGTTCGAACTGGCGCCCGGCGCCGTGCTCGGGCTGATGCCGAACGCCGGCATCCGACGCCTGCTCGGCGCGGCAATCGTGGATCCGGCCCAGGCCGGAGCACCACCTCGGGCGGAGCTCTACCTGCTCGTCGACGATCCGGAGCGGGCGCTGCAGCGGGCCCTCGCTGCGGGCGCCCGCCTGCTCAGCACCGTGTGCGCGCGCGACTGGGGGCACCGCGCCGGCTACTGCGCCGACCTCGATGGCCACGTCGTCGCGTTCGCCGCGCCGAACTGATCGCGGTTCAGCGGGCGCCCAACTCGCCGATCACGGCGAGCGCCGCCTCGTGGTCGGCGGCCGACCCCCGTTGCTGCGCCATCATCGACAGCCGTTCGGCAACGCGCACCGCACCGACCCGGACTCCCTCGGCCAGTGCTTCGCGACGGTGTGCCAGCGCCAACTCGCGCAGTTCCGCCAGGCTCTCCGCCGTCCGACCGGCACCGGCAAGAACCGCGGCGAGTCGCATGCGCGCTTCGTGATCCGAAGCGGCGTGGGCCAACACCCCGCGCAGGTGCGGCTCGGCGCGGGTCGGCGCACCGGACCATGCGTGCAGCGAAGCGAGGCGACGGCTGTGGTCGACGGGGTTGCTCAGCCCCCAACGCTCCACCACATCGTGCGCGTCCAGGGCCGCCGCCAGGTCGTCGCGCGGGTTGCCGCCGCTGGCGAGAGTCGCGCGCACACGTTCGAAGGCCGCCAGCCCCGCGGCTTCGTGCCAGCGAACGACTGCGGAATGCGCCGTGAACGCCGCGACCGCACCGAGCAACGCGATGACGATCCAGCCGATGCCGGTGCGGCGTCCGGACCGCGCCAATTCCAGGCCGCGCAGCCGCACGTCCTCGCCCGCCAGCATGCGTCGCGCCATCACCGCGAGGCAGGCGAGGCAGGCGCCGATGCCGACGGCCATCAGGAACGGGACTTCGCCGTAGAGGCCTCGATACACCAGCACGCCGGCCAGCATCGTGGCGCCCGCCAGCACGTCCTCGAACCAGGTCCAGGTGTTCGGCGGCCGGCGGCTGCCGCCGCGCTCCAGCGAACGCAATCCCGCGGGACGTCCGAGGCCGAACGCCAGCGCCCCTTCCGGGCACGCCGCGACGCAGTCCAGGTCGCGCAGGCACCTCGAGTCGACGATCTGCCCGAACCGCCGCACTTCCTCGTGCACCCAGATGCCCGACTGGCACGCCGCAGTGCAGCGCCCACAGTCGTTGCACGCGCCGCGCAGGCGGATGCTGCCGGGCGCGAGCCGGCTGGCCAAGGCGAAGACCGCGCCGTACGGACAGCCCGCGAAGCAGAAGGCGCGCGAGCCGAGCAGGTAGACGACCGCGAAGCCGCACGTCGCCAGCGTCAGCGACCCGATCCACGGTCCGGGCAGGTTGCGCCAGAAGTCGTTCGTCACCAGCGACGCCCACGCCTGCTCGGTGCCGGCGATGTGCAGCGCTGGCAGCGGATCCCCGTGCCACCAGCGGACCAACTGCGGCCACACGAACATGTAGCCCATGACGACGAAGGGCGCCACGCGCAGCGCGCGCGAGCGCACGGGCTTGGCGGCGATGCCGGCGCGTTTCAGCAGCCAGACGCAGAGGTCCTGCAACGCCAACACGTGGCACGCCCAGCCGCAGAAGAAGCGCCCGAACACCGCCGTGGCCAGAACGGCCGTCGCCATCAACAGGAACCCCGCGGTGACCAGGCCCAGTTCCAGGGTGTGCATCACCTCGTTGAACTCGAGCGGCGCCAGCGTGCGACCGGCGACGAGCCAGTGGGCGATGTGCAGACCGATCAGCACATGGACCAGGATGAGTACGAGGGCACGCCAGCGACCGTAGTCCCGCGGCGGGGCGCCGGCCGCCGCGTTCACGACGCCGGCTCCGGCGTGCCGCAGGCCAATGGCGCAAGCCGCGCGGTGAAGGCGCGCAGGAAGCGCGGCTCGTGCGTGATCCGCAGCCCGCGCAGCCGTTCGCGGCCGGCCATCACCTCCGCGAACGCCTCCACTACCCAGTCGACGTGGCTCTGGGTGTAGACCCGCCGCGGCAGACACAGCCGCACGAGGTCGGCCTCGGCAGGCACGGCAGCCCCGGTCCGCGGGTCGGTACGTCCGAACATCAGCGTGCCGATCTCCACGGCCCGGATGCCGCCGACGCGGTACAGCTCGCAGCACAACGCCTGCCCCGGAAGCTCCGACGGCGGGATGTGCGGCAGCATCGCCCGCGCGTCGATGTAGACGGCGTGCAGCCCGCAGGGCCGCACGGTCGGCACGCCGAGCCGATCGAGCGCGTCCGCCAGGTACCGCGCGCTCGCCTCGCGATACGCCAGGTAGTTCTCGTCCAGCACCTCGCGCAGGCCTTGCGCCAGCGCCGCCAGATCGCGGCCGGCGAGACCACCGTAGGTCGGAAAGCCCTCGGTCAGGATCAGCAACTCGCGCGCACGTTCTGCCAGCGCATCGTCGTCGAGGGCCAGGATGCCGCCGATGTTCACCAGCCCGTCCTTCTTGGCCGAGATCAGACAGCCGTCGGCCAGCTCGAAGACTTCGCGCACGATGTCGCGCAGCGGCCGGTGCTGCTGGCCTGCCTCGCGCTGCCGGACCAGCCACGCGTTCTCGGCGAAGCGCGCCGCGTCGAGGAAGAACGGAATGCCGCGCCCGTGGTACTCGGCGGCCACGGCACGCAGGTTCTGCAGCGACACCGGCTGACCGCCCATCCGGTTGTTCGTGATCGTCATCATGCCGAGCGGCACGCTGCCGGGCGTGGCGGCGTCGAGGAACGCGCGCAGGGCGTCGAGGTCCATGTCGCCCTTGAACGGTGCTGGCCGGCCGAGGTCGCGGGCCTGCGGCACGGGGAAGTCATGGGCGCTGCCGCCGAGGTACTCGATGTTGGCGCGCGTGGTGTCGAAGTGCGAGTTGTTCGGGACCGCCTTGGTGCGATCGACGAGGAGTGTGAACAGGATCCGCTCGGCGGCGCGGCCCTGGTGCACCGGGAACACATGGCGATAGCCGGTGAGGTCGCGCACCACCTGTTCCAGTTCATAGAACGAACTGCAGCCGGCGTAGCTCTCGTCACCCGTCATCAGCGCCGCCCATTGCCGAGCGCTCATCGCGCCGGTGCCGGAGTCGGTGAGCAGGTCGATCATCACGTCCTCGGCCCGCAGCAAGAACAGGTTGTGGTGCGCGTCCCGCAGCGCGGCCTCGCGCTGCGAGCGCGTGGTGAGGCGGAACGGCTCGACGGACTTGATCCGGAACGGCTCGATGATGGTCTTCATTGCGTCGGACGGGCCGATGGATCCACGAGTGGGCGGGACGGGCGCGCGGGCACGCGCGGCGCGGTTCAGGCCTCCACGGCGCAAGCTCCCGACATCCCACAGGCTGGTTCGTCGGCCTCGCGTTCGCCCGGCGGCACGTTGCGCGGGGCGATCACCGCTTGCAGGGTCCAGCCGTGCAACGCGCAGCAGCGATCCCAGAACGACGCCAATGCCGCCGCCAACGGCGACCAGATCGGATGCGGTTCGAGTCGCGCCAGGGCGGCGCAGAAGCCCGGCAACCAGTCGCCGAGATGGTCCGCGACGAAGCGGTCGACGGCGTCTTCGGCGATCGCCGCCGATTCGACATCGCCGCGCTGCAGCGCCAACGCCCGCATCAACTGGATCAGCGCCACGATCTCCAGTTCGGCCGCCAGATGGTCGTAGCGTTCGCCGCTGGCCGACCGCAGTTGCAGACCGAATGCGTTGGCGAAGCCGGCGATGTCCGCCATCAACGGCCCGCGTTCGCGCCGAACCCAGGCGGCTTCGTAGACCGGACAGACCGTGTTCGGGCCGAACGTGGTCTCGTAGTCACAGTGCCAGGCCACGGGGTCGAAGCTGCTGGCGGCCGCGAGTGCGGCGGTGAACGCCGGCAGGGCTTCTTCCGCGAGCCCGGCCAACCGCACGACGGTCGCGAGGTCTGCAGCGGCCGTCGGCACGTGGGCCAAGGGTGTGGCAGTGGGTCGCGCGCACAGTCTGGAGAACAGCAACAGCAGGTCGGTTTGCGCGACCAGTTGCAGCGGATCGGCGAGCTTGGACATCGGGGATCTCCTCGACGAGGGCCGCGTCAGGGGCGGCCCGAGACTTCAGCGCGGCACTTCGAACGGAACCCAGTTCGCCCACATCTTGCGGCCGCCGACGTGCCCCAGCGATCCGCCCCAGACGGCGAACGACACCATGCTCTTGCCGCCGGCGGCGAGCCGGAATCCCTCCGGATCGTCGGCAGGCGCGAGCGGACGCTGGATCACGACGGACCACCGTCCGTCGGCCCAACGACCGCGGGCCTTCGTGAGCGACAACGAGCGGCTCGTCAGCGTGCCGAACCCGGCGGCGAAGGTCTCCTCCACCGGTTGTTCGCGGCTGAAGTTCGACATCGGATTGCCGGCGCTGTGATGGGTCAGCCACACGCGCGAGCGTTCGTCGGTGTAGCCGGTCGCCAGGTCGTCACTCGTCGCGAACCACGCGAGCGCATGGAACGTGTTGGGATGCGTCACGCCATCGTCCTGGAACCCCTGCTCGATGTCCGTCTGCCAGATCGCCTTCCAATGCAGGATGTGCACCTTGCCGCCCAGGCCCATCATCGGCGAGGCGGCCTCCGTCAGCGGGAACTGGATCGCCACCGCATCCCCGAACCGGTCGACGTCGGGTGTGGCGTCCTGGGTCGCGTCCGCCCATTCGATCCGCCAGGCAAGATCGACGCCGTCGGTCGCCGCCGCCACCGCCAGCACCTCGGCGCCGGGCGTGTCGACCATCGGCATCGTCATGTTCTGCGGCATCATCATCACATCCATGCGCACGGCGTCGGCCCAGAAGGAGGCGGCCGGATCGGGGGCGCCGAGGGCACTGCCGATCTTCAGCACGGCGATGGTCGGCACTGCCGTGCCCGCGTCGTCGGGAACCCCGCCCTCGCCCTGCAGCGACGAGCGGACTGCCGGCGGCGTCTGCCACCAACGAATGCCCAGTGCGAGTGCGACCACGAGCACTGGCGAGACGATCAGGGCGATCAACAGGGTCGCGAGGCCGCGTGGGCACCGCGCTTCGCCAGGGCCGGGATCAGGGGCTGTTGGTGCGGAAGGCGTCATGTCGGACATCGTGCACCTCGCGAACGAACGTGGACTCGGTGAAGGGGACGCGCGTCACTTCCTTGCCGTCGACGTCCCAGCCGATCGCCTCGCGGTCGGTGACCGCGAAGCGGGTGAGGATCCGATTGCTGGATCCGAAGAGCAGCATGCAACCCAGCAGCTCGCGGTCCTTGGCCAGATTGCGGTAGAGGTCCTTCGCCGCATCGACTCCCGGCCCGAACAACTGCTCGAGATACGCGTCGGGCACGTGCACCGGCGGGATGTAGTACACGTTCGGACTCGTCCCGAACTGCGGATACAGCGGCAGCGCGATCTTGCGGAAGTGCACCAGGTAGTCGAGCGGGTTGTCCTGGCGCGGCGGCTGCTTGGTCGACAGGAACCCGTGCATGCGGATCTTGCCGATGCACGATTCGACGCACAGCGCCACCTCGCCCTGTTCGACGCGTGGATAGCAGCCGATGCACTTCTCGCTGGCCCGGCCGATGATGTTGTAGAAGATCTTCTTGTAGGGGCAGGCCTTGATGCACTCCTGGTAGCCGCGGCACCGCTGCTGGTCGACGAGCACGATGCCGTCCTCGGGCCGCTTGTAGACGGCCTTGCGCGGGCACGCCGCGACACACGCCGGGAGCGTGCAGTGATTGCAGATCCGCGCGAGGTAGAACATCCACATCGGGTGCAGGCCCGAGAAGAAGGCGCCCCCTTCCGCCATGCCCCCGCCGACGTCGTCTTCGCTGATGTTGGGACTCGCATAGTCGGGCTCGGTGGGACGATGGCCCAGCGGCGGCTGCCCCGGCGCCAGGTTCTCGAACACCGTCTTCGAGGCCAGCTTGCCGCCTTCCCACGCGGCGACGCCGTGCTTCTCCTGCAGTCGCGCGTCCCAACCCAGCGGATACCCGCCCCACGGCTTGGTCTCGACGTTGTTGAAGAACGTCGTCTCCTGGCCCTTGCCAGCCGTCCACGCCGTCTTGCAGGCGACCGTGCACGTCTGGCACGAGATGCACTTGTTGATGTCGAAGACGTAGGCCACTTGCCGTTCGGGCGGCGGCGCTTCGTACGGGTAGTCCATCTGGCGGCCGATCTGCCGGTTCTCGACGCGAGCCATGGTCGTGGTCCTGTGCTGTCGTTGGAGAGGTGGGATCAGGCCTTCTTCACGTAGGCGCCGTCGATGTGCTTCTGCATCGCTTCGGTGGCGTAGGTGGGACGCAGTCCCAGCGCAGCACCACGCCACAGCCCCTTGCCGCCCAGACCGCCGTGCTCGGCCTTGGCGATGCGCACGAACGATTCGCGCGGGGCACCGGTGGCGCCATGGATGTCGAGCTGGAAGCCCTGGCCGATCTGGCGGCCGAACATGTTCTTGGCGACCAGCGAGTCGGTGAGCCAGGTCGGCTTGAGCCAGGCGCGCGTCGCGCTCTGGTGGCTGCCGCAGCGATACATGCCCTGGTAGCCGGTGAGCGGCGACTTGGCGAGCCCGTCGGGCCGCGTCTTCTGGCCCTGCACGCTGCCCCACGACGCGCCATACATGTTGTACCACATGCGCGTGATGCCCCGCGGCGTGCCTGGGTAGTAGCGCGCTCGGCTCATCAGCCGCGAGAACCCCATCGGTTCGGAGTTCTGTTTGGCGCCGCGATACGGCCGATCGGTCGGATCGGCGTCGATCCACACGTAGTCGCCGTCCTCGATGCCGAGTTCCTTGGCGTCGAGCGGGTTGATGTCGACGTAGCCCTCGCCGACGAACGGCGAGCGTTTGTCGTGGCGACGCGCGTCGCCGAACGGCCCGAACCAGGCGGCCAGGATGTCGAGATCGACCGGCGTGGTGTGGGCGCCGTGGCGGTACTTCGGCGTGTGGAAGATGAACCGGAACCCGTCCTTCGCCAGCGGGTGCTTGCTCGCGATCAGTTCATCGACCGTGCGGACCACGGTGCGCCCCATGCGGGCGTCGGGGCTCAGGTCCGCCGCGTCGGCGCCGTAGTCCTGCGGCGTCTTCGGCCGCAGCAACGGCGACGGCTTGTCGGCGATCAGCACCGCCGGCTCGTGGAACGTCGCGTCGATCGGCTCGCGGTGGATCACCAGGTTCTCGCCAGCGTCGCGGAACTCGCGTTCCTCGCGGTAGAACTCGAGGCGGCCGGTCTTGGTGAACCACGGCACGCTGTCGTGCACGGATTCGTACGAACTCCACACCGGATACGTGCGCGTCTGCACCAACGCCGGCACGCCGCGCCGCGCATCCGCCTCGAGATTCTCGATCCGGAAGCCGCGCATGTCCGCCGAGTGGTCGAGGATGCGCTGCAGATACGGCCGCATGCCGCCGTCCGGCACGAACCGCCACATGTCGACGTGGCGCTGGTCGCCCGTCAGCTTCGCCAGCGCCGAGGCGATGCCGGCGATGACCTCGGCGTCGTGCCGCGAATCGTGGATGCGCGGCAACGGCGTCGGCGGATAGGTGTAGAGGAACGGATTGGTCACCGAGATCGTGACATCCGGCACCTTCATCTCGGCCCACGAGTCCACCGCGTACACGATGTCCGCGTACTCGCACGATCCCGTCCACCACCAATCGGCGACGCCGATGAACTCGGTCTTCGGCAGGGTGTTGACGACGAGGTCGTAGTGCCACTTGGCGTTGCCGATCAGCGAGTTGCCGTTGCTCACCACGACGCACTTGGTCGGCGTCGGCACGTGGGACTTGCCGGTGAGCAGGGCCTTGCCGTAGCGCAGCGGGCGATCGCCGTTGTTCCAGAAGTGGGCGCTCTCGCCCTTGTAGAACACGCGGGTGCGCGGCGCCTTGGCGGGGTCGAGTTCGATGTCGAACGGGTTCTCGGTGGTGAACGTCGGGATGCCGGACGCCCACGCCGAGCGGTAGTTGCCGGCGAAGCTGCCGACGTTGCCGCCGATGCGCCCGACGCTGCCCGTCAGCGCCGCGACCAGGAACACGGCGCGGTCCTTGAGGTCGTTGTTGAAGAACTGGTTCGGCCCCATGCCCATCGCGAACAGGGTCTCGCCGCGGCTCGCAGCGATCGCGCGCGCCACTTCGCGAATCGCGTCCTCGGGCGCCCAGGTCAGCTTCGACACCTGCGCGGGCGTGTAGCTGTCGTCGAGCAGTTGCTTCGTGGCGGTGAACACGCTCTGGCAGCGCACCGTCTTGCCATCGGCCAGCGTCACCTCGACGTCGACCTCGAGCCCGAGGCCGTCGGGCAGCGCATCGGCGTGCACGCCGATCATGTCGCGGGTGATCGCGACCGGTTGCTTCTTCGCCGCGTCCCAACCCACGGCGTCGCCCCAGGCCGCACGCTGCTCGGCCGTGACGTACTCCCGATCCTGCAGGTGCGCTTTCGGCGGCTTCGCGCCCGCGGCCAGCACCTCGATGTGGTTCTTCAGCTCGGCGTTCTGGTAGCCCGGGAACACGTCGGCGGCGCGCAGCCTCTCGCCGGTGTCCAGCCGCACCAGCAGCGGCAGGTCGGTGAAGCGCCGCACGAACTGCTCGTCGTAGAGCTTCTCGGCGAGGATCACCTGGGCGAACCCGAGCGCCAGTGCCGGCGTCGTGCCGGGGCGCACGATCAGCACGTCGTCGCCCTTGCTCGCGGTGGCGCTGTACTCGCAGGCGATGACCACGACGCGAGTGCCCTTCATCCGCGCCTCGGTCAGCCAGTGGCTGTCGGGCATCTTGGTCGTGATCCAGTTCATGCCCCACACCAGCACCAGCTTCGCGTGCTCGACGTTGCACAGATCGAAGTCGTTGGTCTGGTGGCCGGTCACCATCGGGTGGCCCGGCGGCAGGTCGGTGTGCCACGCGTAGCTGTCCCAACACCGGCTCCCCATCGCATGGTCGGCGTCGACCTTGCGGATCTTCTCGTCGAGCAGCGCCAGTTGGTTGGCGAAGCGGTAGAGCCCCATGATGCGCGTGAAGCCGAGCGCAGGCATGCCGCCGCGCATCTTCAGCACCTGCGTGCCGGCACCCTTGGTCGCCTCGACCATCGCGTCGTCGTAGCCCTGCGCCCGCAGTCGCTGCTGCCCTTGCTCGCCGGAGTACGTGGTCGCGATGTCGAGCAGCACGCGCGCGGTCAGTTCGTTGGCCTCGTCCCAGCTCACCTTCACGAACGGTTCACGCCCGCGATTCAGGTACTTCGGGTCGACGGCGCCGGTGGTCCCATCGCGCGGGAACCCGGCCTTCGCCCACTGCAGGAAACCCTGCCGCACCATCGGTCCACGGACCCGGCGATCGCCGTAGAACCGACGCACCAGCGACAGCCCCTTCTGGCAGCAGCGCGGTTCCCAGCGGCGGCTGGCCGGTGTGCCATCGAGGTCCTTGGCTTCGTGGAACGCGTAGGTGGGCGCGATCCGCGTCACGACGCCGTTCTTGACGAACCCGTGCAGCAGGCAGTTGTGCGTGTCGTTCGGCGCGCACAGGAACGTGAACTTGGAGTCGAAGTGGTAGAGGTCGCGGTAGACCTTCTCCCACCCGCGATTGGGGTACTTCGCCAGCGGATTGTCGATCTGCACCGGATCGAGCAAGCCGGACATCGTCGCCGCGGACTGCGCCAGCGTGGTCGAGCCAGCGCCGGCGGTCATCATCAAGGCGAGGAACCCGCGACGATCCAGGGCGGACGAAGACGAACCCGAAGGCGCGAGGTGGCTCATGCAGGGCGCTCCAGCGAGTCACGGATGCGCAGCCCGGCCCGAGGGCGGACCACCACCGTCACGCCGAGCAACGCCGGCTCACGACCGGGTTTTCAGTCGCGAGTCGAAAGTCGCCGCATCACCGACCCCACGGCAGCACGCTGGCCCGCGCGCAGGATCAGCCGCAGCGAGTCGTAGCGCCGCGCGGCGTGAGCAAACAGCGTGCGCGCCAGCAGGCGCCAGGCGCGCCGCCGGTGCCGCGCCACCCGCCCGGCATCCGCCGCTGCCAGGCCGGCGAACACCGCCTCGGCCTCGGCCTCGGTCGCGATCCACTCGGGATGGAACTGGCGTGCATAGCCCCACCACTCCACGCGCTCCACGACCAGGCCGATGCGCCGCACCAGCGCCTCGAGGCTGGCGCGGGTGAAGAAGTTGAGATGCCGCGGCACGTCGAGCCAATGCCAGGCCGCCCCTGCCGAGGCCAGGCCCGCACACGCACTGTTCGGCACTTCGACGACGAGGCGCCCGCCGGGCGCCACGCGCGCCGCCGCCTGCCCCAGAGCACCGGCCGGATCGAGGCAGTGTTCGAGCACGTGCGCGAGCAGCACGAGGTCGAAGTGCCGCGCGACAATCGGAGCGGGGAGCGCTTCGGCCACACCGGCCCACACCTGCAGGCCACGCCCGCGCGCCGCCGCGCAGGCGGCAACGTCGGGTTCCACGCCCACGACCTCGAGCCCTTGCGCCGCCAGCAGCTTCAGGTTCTGACCCGAACCACAACCGATCTCCAACGCCGTCCGCGCCCCCACCGGCGGCAGCTGGTGCCACCAGCTGTCATCGGGTTCCGCCCCCCGGTCCGCCCGCCAGGCGAGCGCCATCAGCAGCCGCGCCGACCAACCCGGCCTCGCCTCGACGCGACCGGTTTCGGCGGTCGAATGCGTGTAGTACCGCCGCAGGTCATAGAAGGCCGGGATCTCGCTCGGCGCCGGCCGCGGCCAGACCTGGCCGAAGGCGCAGGCATCGCACCACCACAGATTCCATGCGCCGGCCAGACCGGGCCGCCGCCAATCACACGGAACCTGCAACCAGCGACGCATCGCGCCGCCGCACAGCGCACACGCCGCGTCTCCGGGCGGCACGACTCACCGCCAGGGCGGCGGTAGAGGCGTCGCGACGATGCCCATGGCACCAGTGCCCGTACCGAGTTCCATCGCCAGCGGCGTCATGCCGAAGCCAGGCACATCGATCCAGACATGCTCGTGCAAGTAGGCCCACGGGCCCGGGACCACGGGCGGGGTGAGCGGCACGTCGCCGACGTGCACGAGGCCACGCGCATCGGGACTGAACAGCGTCAACGGTACCACGATCGCACGCACGCCGAGCAACGTCAGCGGCGCATGGCCCGAGACGAGCACGGTCTCTTGGGCGCCACCGGGTTGGAATGCAGCGGGCGCCTGACCGATGGCATCGAGCAACAGCAGCTGCTCGAGCAGTTCGAGGTCGTAGACGCTGACGTAGTCCTCGAACGTGTTGGTCACGTAGGCGAGGTAGGCGATGCGTGGAAACTGACCCGGCGCCGTGGGAGGCATCTTCTTCAGGCCGAACGTCACGCCGTGGCAGCCGAGCCCGGCCGGGAACGTGTAGATGCCGGTCGGCATGCCGCCGGCGTCGAGCGCGGCGATGCTGACGTTCATGGAAGCCTTGTTGCAGACGACCATGAAGCGGCGGTGCGCGTTGCCGTTGCGCGGGCTGACCGCGCACTGGATCGGCATGTGCGCCCAACGCACCGGCATCGCCATCATGTCGGTCAAGGCGAGGTTGCCGGCGGCGTTGCCGAGCGGTGCCGGCACGGCGACCTTGGTGAGCGACTCGGCGCCGGGCGTGGCGTCGGCGCGGAACACGCTGATGTCGTGGGTGCCGGCGTTGTTCGTGTAGACGATGAACGGCTGCCCGGGGCCCGCGACCGACCCGAAGACCGACGCCGCCAACGGCGCCGAGCCGCCGGTGCCGCTGCTGGCGACCTCGCACCCGATGCCGGTCCTGCCTGCGGCATCCGACCACGGTCGGGTCAGCGACCACAGCGAACACGACCCAGGGTAGGTGTTGGCGGTGACGAAGTGGCTGCCGTTGTCGAGGAACCACAGGCCGTGCGGAGAGAACGCAGGCCGGCCGTTCGATCCGTCGCTTTGCGACATCGCCGGCAGCGTCGCCCGACCGAACGCCAGGTCGGTGAACGGATCGATCTCGGCGACCTTGTTGCTGCCCATCACGGTGACGAACCAGCGGTTCGCCCCCGACGAATAGGAGAGCCCCGGCGACGTCATGACGTGCGCGTTGGCGGCACCGAGCGGCACGTTGCCGATCACGGTCTTGGTCACGGCGTCGATCACGGTGCCGGTGACGTCGTGCCAATTCGCGAACACCGCGATCTGGCGCACCGCTGTGCCATCGTGCGCACGACCGATCCAGCCATTGTGCGGGTTGTTGCCGACGCCGGGAATCAAGGTCGTCGTCCAGGTCGCCGCATCGATGACTTCGACGGCGCCGTCGGGGCCGCCGGGGTTCTTCCTCGTCTGCAGGCCGACCCAGACTTCGCCGACGCCGGCCACGCCAGGCCTGGGGATGCTCCGGCGGCTGACACGCGTGAGCCCGGCAACCGCGCCACCGGGACTGACGATCTCGCACTGCATGTAGGGATGCAGGCTGCACCAGTACTTGTTGGCGCCGGGCGGCAACGATGCAGGATCGATGTAGCAGTACCCGGTTGCCTGGCCCTGGATGTTGTCCGCCCAACCGAGGAAGCCGGTGTCGACGCCGAGTGCCGGGTTGCTGACCGTGTGCCAGGTCTTGCCGCGGTTGACGACCTTCACGTACTCGCCAGGCGCAAGCACGACGCGCCGGCGGTCGCCGAACGGGTCCGCCAGGTCGGTGCCGTCGTCGCGGAACCAGGGCGCCTCGTCGAGGATCTCCAGCACGATCTCGCGGCCCGCGGGCGGCGGCGGCGGCGGCACGCCGGTCTGCATGTTGGCCCCGCCCACCGGGGGAGCGTAGAGCAGCCAGCGCACGAGCGCGTCCATCTCCTGGTCGCTCAGGATCTCGCGGCCGAACGCCGGCATCGCCGGCATGAAGCCAGCTCCGTACCAGCTGCCGTTCCGGACCGTGAACTTGAAGAGGTTCTCCAAGTAGGGGTTCGGCGCGGCGAAGCCATAGGCGATGCGCGGCGCCCCACGCGTCGGTTCGACCCAGGATGGGTGGCCACCGAGCCCATCTTGACCGTGGCACGTAGCGCAGCTGGCCGCATACAGCGCCGCCGGTGGCCGCGGCACCTGGGCCCACGCGGCGGCAGCGAGCAGCAACACGCACCAGAAGGGCAGCAGCGGGTCGAAGGCGTGTTTCATGGCGGTGTCACGGCGCGATGGTGATTGCGCCCCGACCGGTTCGTCTTGGCCACGCGATGCGATGGACTCCACGCCAGCACGGCGTCGCTCGCGGAGCCCGTCGGCTCGCCCGGCGACCTGCCAGCAGCGAATCCCGCCGCGCACGCGAGCCAGGACCGGCCAACGATCCGTCCCGTTTCGACACCCGGCGAATTCGGGTCGGTGTCGCTATTGGCCGGACGGACGCGAGCGATCGGCCGCATGGGTGATTGGGCAAATGCGTGGCTTTGGTGCAACCCGATGCGTGTCTCGAAAATTTCCTGCAATCATGGCAGACGTGCAATTCCGGCCGGCGCCCCCGCGATGAGTCACGTGGCGGAGACCCGTTCTCCAGGAATTTCCCGATGCTCTCGCAACCCAATCTGCCTGGTGTCGAGCGCACTTTGCGCCCGATCACCTTCCCGTCGCGCTTTGCGGTCGAGTTGTGCGCCGACTGCAACCTGCGCTGCTCGATGTGCCACCACCCGGCCATGCAGCGGCCCAAGGGCGTGCTGCCGTTCGCACTCTGGCAGAAGTGCGCCGACGAAGTGGCGGCGGTGGCGCCCGAGACGCAGGTGTGGTTCTCGTTCTGCGGCGAACCGCTGCTGCAGCCCGAGCTGCTGTTGCGCTGCCTCGCCTACGGCCGCTCCGTCGGGCTGCGGGCCCAGTGCCTCAACACCAACGGCATGTTGCTGACGCCCGCGATCGCCGATGCCCTGCTGGACGCCGGGCTGAGCCAGTTCGTCATCGGGCTCGACGCCTTCCGCCCCGAGACCTACGAGAAGATCCGCATCGGCGGGCAACGCGACGTGGTCTACGGCAACGTGGAATACCTGCTGCGGGCGCGACAGCAGCGCACCACGGGCCCCGAGATCATGGTGCAGTTCATCTCGATGGCGGAGAACGAAGGCGAACTCGAGCCCTTCCGCGCGCACTGGCATGCGCGCGGCGCCACCGTCAAGGCGCGGCACATGCTGAGTTGGGGCGGGCGCTTTGGCACGTCCTTGTGTGTGCCGGACGAAGAACGCATCGCCTGCCCGTGGGCAGTGACGATGATGCACGTGTTCTGGGATGGGCGCGTGCCGCGCTGCCCCGGCGACACCGAGGGCGAGGAGGGCGTCGGCAACGCCTGGCACGAATCGCTCACCGACCTGTGGGCGCGGCTCGGCGCCTACCGCGAGCTCCACCTGCAGCACCGTTTCCGCGAACTGCCCAAGCGCTGCCACACGTGCCGCGACTGGATGGTCGGCAGCGCCGAGCGCATCCGGCCGGCCGTTCCCGACGCCCCTGGCCAGCCATGAGCACGCTCTACCTGTGCGGGGCCGGCAACTCCGAGGGCGTGCGCCTGGCACTCGAGTGCAATGAAGCGCGACGCCAGTGGGATCGCATCGTGTTGCTCGACGACGACCCGACAAAGCATGGCACTGCCCTGCTCGGCATTCCGATCGTCGGTCCACTGCGATTGCTGGCCGAGGCGCCCGCCGACTCCTCCGCCGTCAACCTCGTCGCACGCAAGACCGCCGGACGAGCCGCCGTGCACCGGCGCATCGCGGCCAGCGGCGTGCCGTTCGCGACGCTCGTGCACCCCGGCGTCGACGCCCGGTACTGCGTGCTCGGCCAGGGCGTGCTCGTCTACATGCAGGCAATCCTGTCCCCCGAGACGAGCCTCGCCGATGGCGTGGTCGTGTTCATGGGCGCGGTGGTCGGCCACGGCGCCAGCGTCGGCACTGGCAGCGTGATCGCGGCCGGCGCCGTGTTGAACGCGCGCGTCACCATCGAGGACGAGGTCTACGTCGGGTCCAACGCATCGGTGCTGCCCGACCTGCGCATCGGTGCCGGAGCCACGGTCGGCGCCAATACGCTGGTAGCCACCGACGTTCCCGCCGGCGCGACGATCGTCGGCGTACCGGGCCAGGTGCTGCAGACCGCTGCCGAGCCGGACCGGCATGCAGCGGAACCGATCGCGGCGACGACCGACGACACCGCCCGTCACGCGGTCCCCGAGTTGGAGTCTCGCCTGATGGCGATCCTGCACCGCGTGCTCGGCGAATCCCGCGCCACCGCCACCGACCGGTTCTTCGACGCCGGCGGCACGTCGCTGAAGGCGATCCACCTGCTCGCGGAAGTGCGCTCGACGCTCGGACACGACGTCCCGCTGCACGTCCTCTACGCCCGCTGCAGCATGCGCGAACTGGCGTTGCACCTGCTCGGTCTGCTGCCGACCGGGGAAGCCGCCGAGGCGGCACGCGCCCGTGCGATGATGCGCCGGCGCCACGCGGGAGTCGCGGCCACGGTGCCGCCACGTCCATAGTCGGAACCGCGGTGCAATCCCGATGTCGCGCCGACGTTGCTCCGGAGGCGCACGCGCCCTCGGGGCCCGACCGCGCGCCCGAGCCATCGCGACGCCACCGCCGAGCGACCCCATGCACGACCCGACCCTGACTGCAATCATGACGGCCGATCACCGGCGCTGCGACGAGCACCTGGCGGCTCTCGAGGCCGCAGCCCAGGACGGACGTTGGTCCGAGGCCACCGATGCCCTCGACACGTTCACAGCAACGGTGCGGGCGCATCTGCTCGCCGAGGAGCAGGTGCTGTTCCCCGCCTTCGAACGCGCAACCGGCCAACGCGGTGGTCCGACCATGGTGATGCGCATGGAACACGACCAGATGCGCGGTCTGCTCGATACCCTGGCCGAGGCCGTGCGCGCCAAGAACTCCCCACGTTGTCTGGACCTCTCGGACACGCTGATGGTGCTGATCCAGCAGCACAATATGAAGGAAGAGCAGGTCCTCTATCCCATGTGCGACCAGGTACTGGCCACCGAGCACGGCGAACTGCGCCCGCGACTGCAGTCGGCGCTGGCGCCGTCGGCGTAGCGTGTGCACGAAGACGATCGATGTCCGGGAACTGGCCCCGCCGGGTCCGTTCGAGGTTGCGTTGCAGGCGATCGCCGAACTCGGCGGCGACGACGAACTGGTGCTGCTGCATCGTCGCGAGCCCTTCCCGCTCTACGACGTTCTCGCCGACCTCGGGTTCACCCACCACGTCGAACGGCTCGAAGGCGACTTCCGGATCGTGATCCGCCGGCGACCGCGGCAGGCGCCATGATGCCCCTGCCGTTGGCAGCCGCGGTCGCGCTCGAGGGAGTCGGGCGTGGCCCGAGTGCGGATGGCTTGCCGCCGTTCTCGGTGCCGTTGCGTTTCTTCCTGACGGCCGCCTTGTTCGGCGTCGTCGGCGGCGGGCTGTTGGCCTGGTCGGGGGCGCCGGCCGTGAGCTCGCGGTGGATGCCCCAGTTCCTCGCCGTGACGCACCTCATGACCCTGGGCGTGTTGGGCATGGTGATGGCGGGCGCCCTGTTCCAGGTCGTGCCGGTGCTCGGTGGTGGCGGCCTGCCGCGCGCCAGGCTCCTGGCGCACCTGGTGCATCCGGCGTTGGCCGGTGGCACCGCGTGCCTTGCAGTCGGACTCGGAAGCCAGTCACCGAACTGGCTCCAGGGCGCCGTCGTGCTGCTCGGAGTCGCCGGCCTGCTCTTGGGCAGCGCGGTGGCCGTGCGCGTCGCGCGCAGTCGCGCCCCGGCCCTGCGACCGATTCGCCTCGCCTTGCTCGCCGGCGTCGCCGGGATCGGGCTCGGGATCTGGATGGCGGCCGCGTCCGCCTGGCCGGCGGTGCAGTTCGCGTACCGGACCTGGACCAACGTGCATGCGGCCTGGGCGGGCGCGGGTCTCGGATTGCTGCTGATCTTCGGCGTGGCCCAGCAGGTGCTGCCGATGTTCCACGTCACGCCGCCGTTCGCTGCTCGCGTGGCGCAATGGCTGCCCAGGCTGCACGTGCTGGCGCTGGTGCTGATGGTGTTGCCGCGACCATGGTCGGCCATCGGCTGTGTGATCCTGGCGTTGGCTGCCGGTGGGTTCGCGTTGGCCGGTCTGGACTTGCTGCGGCGCCGGCGCCGGCGCCGGCGCGATGCCGCGGTGCTGGCCTGGCAGGGCGGGCTGTCGGCGATCGTCGTCGCCCTGGTGGTCGTGGCCGTGGCAGCCGGCTGGCCCAGCGCCTCGACCGTCGGCTGGTGGTTCGTCGTCGAACTGCCCGTCGGCGTGCTGTTCGGCGTCGGTGGCCTCGGCACGATCCTGATCGGCATGCTCACCAAGATCGTGCCCTTCCTGGCCTTCCTGCACCTGCAACGCGCGGCGGTCCACGCCGGCAAGCCGGCCGGCCAGGTGCCCGCGATGGCGCACTTCCTGTCCGACCGCATCGCCCATGCCCAGGTCGGGTTGCACCTGGCGGCCGGCGTGGCACTGGTTGCCGCGACGTTCCTGCCGACCCTCACCACGGGCGCAGGGTTGCTGCTGGCAGCGGACTTCGCCGTCCTGTTCGCATGGTTGGCTCGCGCCGCCTGGCGATACCGGGTGGCCTGGAGACTGATCTCTTGACTGTGCTCGGCGGGTCGAGGGCGCACTGTTCCACGACCCGACCGCAGGGAGTCCTCGGCCCGAGCACAGCCAAGGGATCCGTCCCGGGAAGCCTGCGCGCAGTGCACCGCCGCAAGCGACGCGGTGCGCTGGCTTCGTCGGCGAGGCGCCTCGTCAGCTCAACGGCAGGTCGAGGCAGAGGCGGCCGGACGGCTGGAAGCCGCTGCGCTGGAAGAACGCCAGCAGGTCCAGGTCCCGCCAACCGACTTCCGTTTGCAGCGCGCGGATGCCGAGACCGATCAGGTTGCCGCGCAGTTGATCGAGCAGGGCGCGGCCCACGCCCTTGCCGCGCACGTTCGGGTTGACGCCGATCGTGTCGAGCACCGCGCTCTGCTCGGTGGCGCCGAACTCGCCGTAGTAGACGCGCGCCAACAGGAAGCCGACGAACTGGCCGTCGACTTCGGCCGCCAGCGAGACCTGGATGCCGGTGTCGGACAGGGCCTGGGCGAGCTTGGTCTTGAAGTATTCGGTTCGCTTGCGGCCGGTGATCTTGCTGTCGAGCAGGATCACGGCGTCGAGGTCGCGGGGGCGCAGGTTGCGCACCAGCACGGGGTCGTGTTCGAGATCCATGGGCCTTCCTGGTCAGGCGGTGAGCTGGCCGCCGTCCACGCGCAGCACCTGGCCGGTCACGTGGGCGGCGAACGGGGAGCAGAGGAACAGCACGGCGCCGGCGACGTCCTCGGGACGGCCGAGGCGACCGAGGGCGGTCTCGGCCAGCGCGCGCTGGCGGTGTTCGTCGGGCAAGGTGGCCGTCATCGGCGTCTCGATCCAACCCGGGGCGATGCTGTTGACGCGGATGCCGAAGGCGCCGAGTTCGCGCGCGAGGCTGCGGCCGAAACCGATCAAGCCGGCCTTGCTGGCGGCGTAGTTCGACTGGCCGAACTTGCCGCGTTCGCCGTTGATCGATGCCAGCAGCACGACGCTGCCGTCGACGGTGCGACGCAGGCGCGGCGTCAGCAGGCGCGTCAAGTGGAACGCGCTGTCGAGGTTGGTGCGCAGAACGGTCTCCCAGTCCGCCACGGGCAACTTCCAGGCGACGCCGTCGCGAGTGATGCCCGCGCAATGGACGAACGCATGCACGACGGGCGGTAGTCGCGGCTCGAGGGCCGCGACCGACGCGGGGTCACCGAGGTCGGCGCAGAGGTTCATGGCGCCGCCCACCGGCGGAGCGCCGTCGCGGTCGATGCTGACCACCGCGGCGCCGGCCTGCTGCAGCAGCGTCACGACGGCGCGCCCGATGCCGCCGCTGCCGCCGCTGACCACCGCGGTGCGGCCCGCCAGCGACAAGGCCACGGCGGTCGTCATCGGGCGACTCCGGTGGTGAGCGGCACGCCCTTCGCCGCGAGCTTGCGCGCGCGGAACGCGCCCCACAACGCGGCGCCGATCGCGCCGGCCAGCACCGAGTCGTCGTGGCTCCGCACTTCGATCGCGACCTTCTGTTCGGCCGCCGACTCGGTCATCGCCCGCAGCAGGCCGCGGTCACGCGACAGACCGCCGGTGACCAGCACCGGCCCACGAGCCCCGGCGGACGTCAGCAGCTTCACGTAGCGGCCAGCCATCGACAGGTGGATGCCCTTCAGGATGTTCGGGATCGAGATGCCGCGCGACACCATGTTGATGACGTCGGTCTCGGCCAACACCGCGCAGATCGACGAACACGTCTCCGGCTTGTCGGCGGTCAGCGACAGCGGCCCGATCTCGTCGATGGTGACGCCGAGGTAGCGGCAGATGTTCTCGAGGAACTGCCCCGAACCCGACGCGCACTGGCTGGTCATGCGGTGGCCGAGCACCTTGGCGCGGTCGTCCATCAGCACCGCGCGCGCATGCAGGGCGCCGATGTCGACGACCGCCCGTACCGCCGGGTCCAGGAACAGGCCGCCGCGCGCATGCGTGGTCATGCCGTAGAAATGGCCGGTGCGGTCCTCGACCTTCTCGCCTTCGCCGGTCGTGGCGACGTAGTCGATTTGCCCGCGGCGCAGGCCGGCGGCCTGCAGCGCCTGCTGCAGGGCCCCCTCGACGACCTGCAACGGGTCGCGCCGGCGCAGCCGCTCGACCACCCGGGCGGTCAAGGTCGCTCCTGCCGGTCCACGGTCCTGCAGGATCGCCACCTTGATCGAGGAACTGCCGACGTCGATGCCGGCCGCCCACAACGGTTCGTCGGGCTTCACGATGCCACCTCCACGGCTTCTTCCTGTTGCCGCTGCACCTCGCGCCAGGCGAACGTCGCCGCGCCCAGCGCCCCGGTGTAGATCGAATCCGGCGAGATGTTGAGTGTGCGCGCGCCGTAGTTCTCGGCGACGAGATCGCGCAGCGCCTTCACGGCGGCGGTGTTCTTGGCCACGCCGCCGGTGAAGGTGAACTCGTCGTGCACGCCGCCCGAACGCGCCAACAGCGACATCGCCCGCAGGACGATCGCGCGGTGCAGACCGCTCAGGATGTCCTCGCGCTTCTCGCCGAGCGACAGCCGTTCGCGCAGCTCGGCGCCGGCGAACACGGTGCAGGTCGAGTTGATGCGCACCGTGCGGCACGCCTTGCCGGCCATCGGACCGAGTTCGTGCAGGCCGAGGTTCATCTCGTCGGCGATGTAGCCGAGGTAACGACCACAGCCAGCCGCGCAGCGATCGTTCATCTGGAAGCTGGTGACGATGCCCTGCTCGTCGATCTGGATCGCCTTCGTGTCCTGGCCGCCGATGTCGAGCACGGTGCGCGTACGAGGGAACATGGTGTGCGCGCCGAGCCCGTGGCAGAGGATCTCGCTGCGGATCAGCTTCTCCGGGAACGGCAACCGCTGTCGCCCATAGCCGGTGCCGACGCACAGCCGCTGCACGAGATCGATCGCCGCCACCGCGTCGACGGCCTGCTGCAGCGCCCCCGCCCGCATCGCCACCATCGCCTGCCGCGCATGCTCGGCAAAGGTGCCGACCGCTTCGGTCGAGTTCTCGGTCTCGAGGATCGCCTTGTCGAACAAGCCGACCAGCGGGTCGAAGGCGTGCTGCCCGTCGCGGGCCAGGCCCTCGGCGAGTCCGACGTAACGGCTGCCGGCGAGGTCGCGGAAGAAGTCGCTCTTGCGTGAGCTGCCGACCTGGAACAGTTCGCCAGCTTCGTCGGTCATGCGGCCGAGGATCGTGTCGAGCGCCTTCCCGGTGCTCGTCCCGAGCGCCTGCTGGCGGGCATGGTGGTGCAGGCGCTCGCCCAGCGCGCGCAACTGGCTGCGATACTGCTGCTCGCGGAAACGCAGCTCGAAGGCCTGCAGCAGCCGCTGGCGTTCGTCTGGCGCCACGGCGGCCGCGGCCAGCCGGCCGTCGATCAGCGCGAAGCGCGCGTTGATCAGCGCTTCGCCGAGCGACACCCTGCAAGCGACGTCGTAGTTGCTGCGGCTGTTGGTGATGCCGCGTCCGAGCACCTTGCGGTCCGGGTCGAGCACGACCGCCTTGGTGGTGGTCGAACCGAGGTCGATGCCGACGCAGAACTCGATGCGCATGTCAGCTGCCTCCCGCACGCTTCTGCGCGATCATCTGGAAGTAGGACTCGAGGCGGTTCTTGATGTTCGACGCCGAGAAGTAGCGCGGATCGACCAGGTCGCTCTCGATGAACCCGCCCGGCCGGCCGGTGCGCTGCTCGACTTCGCGCAGGATCATCAGTTGGCCGGCACTGAACGAATTGCAGCTCTTCACCGAGTTGATCAGGAAGCCGTCGGCCGAGTACTCCTTCACGTACTTCGCCAGCATGGCGACACGCGTCGGCAGGTTCAGGTTCGTGTAGCAGCCCATGCAGTAGTCGGCGAGCGACTCCAACGGACGGCTCGGGTCGTGGCGGAAGCCGTTGTCGTAGACACCGCCGACCTTGGTGTAGGTCGAGGCCACGACCACCGCGCCCTCGTCGGTGAACATCTGCCAGAACTGGCGGAAGCTGGTCCAGTTCGGCGGGCCCTCGACGACCACGCGGTACTTCTCCTCCTGCAGCTCGCCGTCCGGGATGATCGGCCCCTTGCCCTGGCGAATGCGGTCTTCGATCTCGCCGCGCAGTTCCTGGTAGTAGTCGATCGCCTCCTGGGTTCCCCGGAAGGCGGTGAAGATCGGACCGATGTAGTAGACGCCGCCGAAGTAGGCGTCGATCGGCGACGGCCGCCTCTTGCCGCTCTCCAGCACCCAGACCAGGTCGTCCTCGGCCTTCGCCGACAGCGCCAGCTGCCGCTTCAGCAGGTCCTCGTCGTAGGCGCGGCCGGAGATCCTCTCCAGCGCCGGGATCACCTTCTTCCGCAGCTGGTCGACCACGTAGCGGCGCATCGAGTCGGTGATGACGCCATCGCCCTGGTAGGGCACGTGCAGCATCACGCACGGGCAGTCGTACTCCTGCGCCAACAGCTCGAACCACTTCAGGAACGTGAAGCAGCCCGTGTACGACAGCAGCAGCAGATCCGGCTTCGGCAGCCGTTCGCCGGTCGGCCCGACGTTGCCCGACTTCAGCATGCCGATGTCGCACTTGACGTAGGTGCAGACGTCCTCGCTGTGGCCGAGCTTCTCGGCGAGCCCGATGTAGTCGCGCGACTTGCCGCGCATGCCCGACTGCAGGGCGTTGATCTCCGGCAACACCGGCAGCACGCCGAATGAGCCGAGCAGCTCGGTCAGGTTGCCGGGCACGAACGTGTAGGCGCACTTCTGGCCCAGGTCGGGGGCCATCGCGAGCTTGTGGAAGTGGTCGGCGATCATCGCCTTCTGCCGCTCCTGGCTCTTGTCCTTGGCGGCGGCGGCGGCGCTGGCGGCGACGACGGGATTGCTCATGGTCATTCGCTCCAAAGCTTGATCGAGTCGGCGAAGGTGCCGGCCTGTTCGCGGATCACCTGGAATTGGCCCGTGTTCTCCGCGTACTTGAACGCCGTCCACGGGATGCCCGCGCGCTCGACGGCAGCGGTCGCCATCGGTTGGTCGAGCAGTGCCGGGTCGCAGAAGCTCGGCGCGCAGAAGATGACGCCCTCGGCGCCGGAGTGCTCGACGCGGTCGACCAGGTCCTGGCCCTTCTTGCCGTCGTCGATGTAGCGGATGGCGCTCGGCATGCCCTGGCGCAGGTAGGCGAGCGCCAGGTCGCCGAGCGGGTCGTCGCCATCGGCGCGCACGGCCCCGCGGATCCAGCGATGCACCTGCACGAAGTCGTCGTCGACGATGTAGCAGCCGGAGCGTTCCAGCGTCTTGATCAGACCGAGCGGCGGCTGTTCGCAGAACGAACCCGTGAGCAGCACGCGCGCCTGGTCCATCGGCCGGCGGTCGGCGGCGGCCGCGACGGCGGCGCGATACTCGCGCAGCATCGCGGTGTGCTCCTCGACCGGCAGCACGCAGCCGGCGCGCAGCAGCAGGTAGAGTTCGCCGGTGGGCACCAACCACGGCTGCTGCTGGCGGAGCGTGTAGAGACCCTCGACCAGTTCGCGGTGGGTGTTGTAGGCGGCGATCGACGCGCGCAGGGCCGCGGCGGTCAGCGGGCGGGCGCCCCGGGCAGTCAGCGCCTCGGCGATCTGCTCGAGCTCGTGGCGGTAGAACGCGCCGCCGATGTCCGGCGCGAAGTCCTGCGGCACATCGAGGTAGTGCGAGTACTTGCCCGGGAACTGCATCATCCACATGCCCGACAAGTTGCGGATCACGTCGCAGGTGGCCGGGAACAGCATGCCGTCGAGGCAATCGAGGGCGCCGTTCAGGCCGAGCTCGATGACGCTGCGCGGCAGGTGGCAGATGTAGCTCTGGTAGTAGGCGTCACCGCGGATGATCTCGAGGTCGTCACCCGCCCCCATCACGCCGACCGGCAACACCCCCATGGCGTGCAGCAACTCGCGCGGCACGTAGACCGGCAGGAAGCCGACCGCGAGCCCGCCGGTGCGGCGTTTCCATTCGTGCACGGCGGTGAACCGCAGGTCGCGATAGAGATCCTCGGCGCGTCGCAGCAGGGAGTCGAGGGTCATGCATGCCTCCATTGCGGGGCGCGTTTCTGCAGGAATGCCTGGATGCCCTCGTTGGCGTCGGCGGTGGCCATCAGCTCCTGCAGGTAGGCGCGTTCGAGCGCGTCGAGGTCGGCGAAGAAGTCGCGCTGGAACCGGCTTCGCACCGCCCGCACCGCATGGCGCAAGCTGCTGGCGGAATGCCGGCCCAGGTGGTGCTCGGCGTAGGCGATCGCCGCGGCTTCGGGGTCGTCGGCGATCTGGTCGACGACGCCGACGCGCAGCGCCTCCTCGGCACCGAGTGAACGGCCGGACAAGCACAGGTCCTCGGCGGCGGCGCGCCCGGCGCGCGCGGCCAACAGCAGCGACGCAACCGGCGCGAACACGCCGAGCGAGATCTCCGGCTGGCCGAGCTTGGCGTCGGGCGCGGCGAACACGCGGTGGCAGAACGTCACCAGTTCGAGGCCACCACCGAGGCATTGCCCGCGCACGGCAGCCAACACCGGCACTTCGGCCGCGGCGATGGTGCGGAACAGGCCGTGGAACGCGCGCAGCATGCCAGCGACGTGTTCGGGCAGGTGCTCCTGCACCGACGCGCCGAACGAGAAGTGCGGGCCGGCATGGCTGAGCACGATGGCGCGCAGTGCTGGCGCGCGGCGGGCCGCAGCGAACGCGGCGTCGAGCGCCTGCGTCATCGCCGCATCGACGACGTTGGCCTTCGGTCGGTCGAGGCGCAGCAACCAGAGGTGCTCGCTGCGCTTCTCGATCCGCAACGGGGACGGGACGGGCTCGGTCACGGCAGGCCTCCGGTCACTGCTTCGCTTCGGCGGTTGCCCTGCCGTGCGCACGCCACAGGATCGCCTCGGTCAGCGGCTCGCCCCAGGCGTCGCCCCGCGCCTGCAATTGGCGCAGCAGCAGGAAGTCGGGCTCGCGGCACTCCTTGTTGCCCTCGTTGAAGGCGCGGAAGCCGGCGCGGCCCTCCGTCATCATGTTGAGTCCGAGCCAGGCGCGGTTGGTCTCGCGGTTCTTGTCCCAGTGCGCAAGCTTGTGCTTGCGCACGCTCTCGACGGTCTTGCTGAGACAGCCCGGCATCGTCATCGCGAGCGACGTGACCATGCCGTCGACGGCCTGGTCGAGCAGCGACAGGTCGACCGTGCCGCGCGCCAGCAGTTCCTTGCCGGCCTTCGCTTCCGCTCCCGTCTTGAACTCGCCGTGCACGATGCGGCCCTTGTCGTCGAGCCAGCGGTCCGTGATCACCGTCGGGTTGACCACGAACTTGCCGTCGACCTTCAGGGCCGGCACCACATCGGTGAGCAGACCGATGCGCAGCGCCTTGTGGGCGCTCCAGTGGTTGCAGAGCGTGCAGCTCTCCATCGCCTTCTCCATGCCGACGAACAGCGGCAGGAAGTCGGTGCTGCCGCCGTCCGGCGCGCTGCCGTGCTTGGGGCCCGCCTGGCCGAACCGCGCCAGGTCGCTGGCGATCGAGAAGTCGCACGCCATGCCGATCTCCTGGCCGCCCGCGATGCGCATGCCGTTCACGCGGCAGATCACCGGCTTGTCGCAGTGCAGGATCGCCGTGACCATGTCGTTGAACAGCCGCATGTACTGGCGGTACTCCTCGGGACGGCCGGCGTAGTACTCGGCGTACTCGACGGTGTTGCCGCCGGTGCAGAACGCCTTGTCGCCGCTGCCGGTGAACACCACCGCGACGCAGCCGCGGTCGTTCGACGCCGCGCGCATGCCGAGGATGACTCCCTTCACCATCTCGGTGGTGTAGGAGTTGTACTGCGACGGGTTGTCGAGCATGATCCGCGTCGCGTGCAGGTCGGCGACCACCTTGCCGGCCGGATCGCGCACGGGCAGTTGCTCGACGCGGATCCCGGGGTGCGAGGTGGCGGGGACGAGATCGTGGTTCTTGAAGTTCATGACATCGCTCACGGCACGAGGACGAGGCGGCGCGACACGCGGTTCGCGTGCACGTCGGCGAAGCTCTGGTTGATCGAGGCCAGCGGGCGCAACTCGGTGAACGGCTGCAGCGCGACCTTGCCGGCGAGGACCAGGTCGAGGGCGGCCGGATACAGCTCGGGCAGACAGCCCCAGTTGCCGGCAGCGGTGGCATCGAAGGCCATCAGGTTGGACAGGCGCAGTTCGACCTTCTTGGCAGTGAAGCCGACCACCGACAGGTGGCTGCCGTGCTCGAGCAGCGAGAACGCGGTTCCCTGACCCGCCGGCGAACCCGAACACTCGAAGATGCGCCAGCGGAAGGTCGGCACACCGTTCGCCTTCGCCAGGTCGCGCACCGCCTGCTTCAGCGCCTTGAACTCGAGTTGGTCGGCGCGCAGGCCGAGCTTGGCGCCGTGCTCCAGCGACATCTGCAGCCGCACCGGGTCGACGTCGATCGCGACCACCAACGCACCGAGCGCGTGCGCGATCTGCACCGCGTAGCCGCCGACGCCGCCGACGCCGACCACGACGGCGAGGTCGCCCGGACCAAGACCCACGCGGTGGATCGCCTGGTAGGGCGTGGTGACTGCATCGGCCAGCACCGCCAGCGTCGCCAGGTCGAGCCCGGCGCGGTTCACGTTGCGGTCGCGCAGATCGGGCACGGGGCACAGGCCCGCTGCGGGCACCCTGACATGGCTGCCGAAGCCGCCGTGCACATCGTTGCCGGGGAAGATCTGCTTCGGACACACCGAACCCCGGCCGGCTCGGCAGGCAGCACAGTTGCCGCAGGGCATCACCGCCGGCACCACCACGGTGCGGCCGAGCCAGGACTCGGCGCCAGCCCCCGCTTCGACCACCGTGCCACTGATCTCGTGACCGAGCACCAGCGGCAGCGCGTGCCGCGTCGGCACCCCATCGAAGCAGAAGCCCAGGTCGGTGTGGCAGATGCCGCACCCGGCGACCTCGACCAGCACTTCGCCGGGGCGCGCGTTCTCGCTGCGCGTGGTCTCGCGCAGCGGCTCGCCAGGCGCCGTGAACATCCACGCGGATACTTCCACCCTCGTGGAAAGCCTGCCCACGCGCCGAATTGCGCCCCTGCAGCTTCGCGCCGACGATCTGGCGTTGGTTGCGAGGCCTCACCGCCGTTGTCCGGCTCCTCGAACGATGAACCCCCTGACCATCCCGTTCCTGCTGGCCGCGATCGGCGCGGCCAGTGCCCCCCAGCAACCGGGCGCCGATGCCGGGGCGCTGCAGCGCCGCACCTGGCAGGTCGGCGGCGACGAACGGCAGGCGCTCGTGCACGTGCCCGCCAACGCCGCGACGGAACCCTGCCCGCTCGTGCTGGTGTTTCACGGTCACGGTGGCCGCATGGAGCGCGCCGCGCGCAGCTTCCACCTGCACGAAGAATGGCCGGAGGCGATCGTCGTCTATCCGCAGGGCCTGCCGACCACGACCGCGCGCGACGCGGCCGGCGAACGTTCGGGTTGGCAACCGGCGGCCAATGCCGAGGGCGATCGCGACTTGCTGTTCGTCGATGCGATGCTCGCGAGCCTGCGCCAGGAACTGCGCGTCGACCCCAATCGCATCCACGCCACCGGCCACAGCAACGGCGGCGGCTTCTGCTACCTGCTGTGGGCCAGCCGCGGCGCGTCGTTCGCTTCGTTCGCGCCGTCGTCCGCGGGCGCTGGCGGCAAGCTGCGCGGCGACCAGCCGCCGCGGCCGATCCTGCACATCGCCGGCAAGGCCGACCAGGTGGTGCGCTTCGAACAGCAGCAGCGCACGATCGACGCGCTGATCGAGCGGCACGATGCGGGTCCCGGCGAAGTCTGGCCCGAGGTACCCGGCGCGACCCGCCACCGGGCCGGCAACGGCGCCCACGTCGCCACCTGCATCCACGACGGCGGCCACGAGTTCCTCGCCTCGGCACCGGCCACCATCGCCGCGTTCTTCCGCGCAACACCGCGGCCCAACCCCTGGGTGCCGCCGGTCGTGCCCGGGCCCGGACTCGTGCACCACGTCTACGCGAGCGCGCGCGCCGGCACCGAAGTCGGCTACCACGTGTGGCTGCCGCCGGACTACCTCGATCGCGCGGAGGCGCGCTACCCGGTCGTCTACTGGCTGCACGGCAGCGGCGGCGGCGAGAACGGCATCGCGCCGGTCGCTGCGGCGTTCGCGGCCGCGATCGAGCGGAACGCGCTGCCGCCGGTGCTGCTGGTGTTGCCGAACGGACTGCCGAACGGCATGTGGTGCGACAACGTCGATGGCAGCACGCCCGTCGAGTCGATCCTGATCGGTGAGATCGTGCCGCGCATCGATCGTTTGTTCCGCACCGTCGCGACCCGCGACGGGCGCGCGTTCGTCGGCTTCAGCATGGGCGGCTACGGCGCCTTGCGGCTCGGCTTCGCGCACCACGACCTGGTAGGCACCATCGCCTCGCTCGGCGGCGGCCCGCTGCAGCGCGAGTTGGTGGCGACGCCGCGCGCCGACGAGGCGCGCCGGCGCCAGGTGATGCGCGACGTCTTCGGCGACGACATGGCGGAGTTCGTCGCGCGCAGCCCGTGGCGACTCGCCGAGCAGCACGCCGCAGCTGGGCGACAGAGCCTGCGCATCCTGCAAGCGATCGGCACCGCCGACGAGACGCTGCCCGCGAACCGCGCCTTCCACGACCACCTGCAGGCGCTCGGCATCGCGCACGAGTACGTCGAACTCGCCGACACGGCGCACGAGCCGATGCGGACGCTGCGACGCCTCGACGACCGCCTGTGGCGACTGCTGCGCGACGGCTTCCCGGCCGCTGGCCGCTGATCGGCCTCGCACCCGGCGGAACGACGGCCGCCCCCATGTCGGGATGCAATTCCGAGGGCCATTACCGGGTTGCTCTCTGCACGCAGGTCATGCCGTTGCGTCCGATCCCACTGGCGACCGCAGGCCTCTCGCGTGCAACGAGCCATGGCAAGGCAGGCCGCCGAACGCGCAGCCCGTCGAGCGACCCGTTCGGGACTGATCCCTTGATTGTGCTCGCCCGGTCGACGGCCCACCGTTCCGCGACCCGACCGCGAGTCTCGTTCCTCACCCGGCCCTGGGGATACCGTCTTGGATGCGTGGCACGCCGGCGACGAGCCGGCGCGTCAGGGCATTCGTGCCTCGAAATCTGCATCGGTCACACTTCTCCCGAGAATCTTCTGCACGAGCACAGCCCTCTGCGCGACCACAGCCAAGGGATCAGTCCCGAACGAGAGCGGCTGGAGCCACGAGCCCGATGACCACCACCACCCCCACCTCGCCGCGGCAGGTGCCCGGAACGCAGCGCGAACTCGGCACCTGGGACACCGGCCGCGCCGGGCCGACGTTGCTGGTGCTCGCGGGCATCCACGGCAACGAACCGGCCGGCGTGCTCGCGGTGCAGCGCGTGCTCGCCACCCTGCAGCAACACGACGTCGAACTGCGTGGCCGGATCGTGGCCTTGGCGGGCAACCTGCCGGCGCTGCTGCAGGAGCGACGGTATCTCACGCGCGACCTCAATCGCGGCTGGATGCCGAAGGACATGGCCTCGTTGGCGGCGCGCGACCCGGTTGCGGACTCGCCCGAAGACGGCCAGCAGCGCGACCTGCTGCGCCGGTTCGAGCACACGGTGGCGACGTCGCGAGGCCCGGTCGTGTTCGTCGACCTGCACACCAGCTCGGCCGACGGGCCGCCGTTCCTGTGCCTCGCCGACACCATCGACAACCGCGACCTGGCGATGGCGACCGGAGTGCCGATCATCCTCGGCATCGAGGAGACGATCGACGGCGCGTCGCTCGAGTGGTTCACCGGGCGCGGCATCGTCGCCATCGCGGCCGAGGGCGGCCGGCATCAGCACCCGGACACCGTCGGCAACCACGAAGCGCTGCTGTGGCTGCTGCTCGGCCACCTCCGCATGGCGCCGGACCAGGTCGTGCAGGCGGACGCGCGCCGCGCTCACTTGCGGCGGGCGACGGCCGGCGTGCCGCCGATCGTGGAGATCGTCCACCGGCACGCGATCACGCCAGCCGACAAGTTCGTGATGATGCCGGGGTTCGTGAACTTCCAGCGGATCGCGAAGGGCACGCTGCTGGCGAACGACCGGAACGGCGCGATCCACGCCGACCAGGACTGCCACATGCTGTTGCCGCTCTACCAGGCACTGGGCGACGACGGCTACTTCCTGGCGCGACCGGTGCGGCGGTTCTGGCTCGAAGTGGCGCGCTGGCTGCGTCGGGCGCGGCTGTTCCGCATCGTGCACTGGTTGCCGGGGGTGCGGCGCGACCCCGAGGACCCGCTGACGATCCTCGTGAACCCGGTGGTGGCGCGGTGGTTCGTCACCGAGATCTTCCATCTGCTGGGCTACCGCCGGCAGCGCCAGCGCAACGGCAGGCTGGCGTTCACGCGCCGGTGGTCGTTGCCGGCGAACGCGCAGCTCGTGCCCCTTCGAGCCCCGCGCGACACTACACGATCGGCTGCCGACTGACCGCCGTCGCGCGCTCGTGCGGACTACCGCCGAGGCGTGGTCCGGCGGTCGCGGCCGAGCACGGCGGAGGTTCGGCCAAGCGCAGGCTTGCACGGGAACGGCCATCCCACTATATGAGATTGCGTCTCAATAGTAGTAGTGGCCCTCATGCTGCGCACCATCCTCGCTGCCCTCGTCACCGTGTCGGCCGTCCCGGCCCAGGCCGCGGTCGAACGCACCGTCGCGGCGATGGGCACGTGGCTGGACCTGCGCGTGTCGGCGGCGGACCGCGCCAGCGCGCTCTCGGCGAGCGAGGCCGCCGTGCAGGCCGTTGCCGCCGTCGAGGCGCGCCTCTCCACCTGGCGGCCGGACAGCGAGGTGTCGCTCGCCAACCAGGCGCCGCCGCGGACCCCGTTCGCACTCAGCCCGGCGACCGCCGACGACGTCCGCATGGCCCTTCGGTTCGCCAGCGCCTCCGAGGGCACGTTCACTCCGGGCCTCGGCGCGCTCATCGACGCTTACGGCCTGCGCGGCGCTCGCCGATGGCCAGGACCGACGGAGCTGGCGGCGGCGCGCGGTCAGTCGGCCGCGAGCGCGATCGCCCTGGACGGCGAGTCGTTGGTGCGCTCGTCGCCCACGGCCTGGTTGTCGACCGACGCCATCGCCAAGGGCATCGCGCTGCGGCACGCGGCTGCGGCCGTTCGCGCGGCCGGCGCAACCGCCCGACTCGACTTCGGCGGGCAGTGGCTCGTCGAAGGCGGCAGCACCGAGTGGATCGCCGTCGCGCATCCCGATCACCGCGACCAGGTCGTGGCGACGATCGCGTTGCTGCCCGGTCGTTCGGCGGCGACGTCGGGCAACGGCGAACGTCGCGCGATCGTCGATGGCCGGCCGCACGGTCATCTGCTCGATCCGCGCACCGGCACCTTCGCCGACGACTTCGGCAGCGTCACGGCGGTGGCGACGGATCCCGCGCTGGCGGATGCCGCGGCCACGGCGCTGTTCGTCGCCGGCCCGGCGGCGGGACCCGCGCTCGCCGCACGACTCGGCGTCGAAGCCCTGTTCGTCGTCCGCGTCACCGACGCGACCGTCCGCTGCGTCGCCACACCCGGCCTCGGCATGCGCCCCACCTCCCCGCACCCATGAACGCGACTCCCTGTTTCTCCCTCGCGCGCGCCGCCGCCTTGGCAGCCGTATGCGCATCCCTTGGCGCCCAAGAGACGATCGAGCAGAGGCTCGACCGGATCGAACGCGAGAATCGCGAACTGAAGGCCCGGGTCGACGCGTTCGGCGCAGCCGCCGGCACCTCGACGGTCCCCGACGACACTCCCGGCTTCCGCAAGATCTACGCGACCGACCACGGCGTGTCATTGGCCGGCTATGGCGAGCTGCTGTTCACGCAGAACAGCGGCCGCACCGACGTCGCCGACGCACTGCGCACGGTGCTCTACTTCGGCTACCGGTTCGACGAGCGGTGGCTGTTCCACAGCGAGATCGAACTCGAGCACGGCACGACGACCGACTCGTCCGGCACGACCAGCAGTGGCGGCGAGGTGTCCTTGGAGTTCGGCTACCTCGAGTACGAGGCGTGCGAGAACCTGGCCCTGCGCGCAGGCATGGTCCTGGTGCCGGTCGGGCTCGTGAACGAGCAGCACGAGCCGACCCTGTTCCTGCCCGCGCAGCGCGCCCAGACCGAGAACCGCATCCTGCCGACGACGTGGCGTGAACTCGGCGTCGAGGCGGTCGCCACGTTCGGCGACTGCGAGGCGAAGTGGTTCGTTGGCACCGGCCTCGACGGCGAGGAGTTCGCGGCGTCCGGCTATCGCGGCGGTCGCCAGAAGGGCAATCGCGTCGCCGCCGACGACATCGCCACCGCGCTGCGGTTCGACGTGCAGCCGTGCGACGCGCTGACGTTGGGCGCGTCGGGCTTCTACCAGCGCGCCGGCCAGGACGGGTTGCGCGGCACCACGCCGATCCCCGAACTCGACACCGTGATCGCCGAAGCCCATGCCGACTGGCGGCCGGGGCCCTGGATCGTGCGTGGCCTCGTCGCGAGCGGCTGGAACGATGACGCTGGCGCGTTCGCCGGCGCGACCGGGCGGAACCTCGCCGAACGGCTGTTCGGCGCCTACGCCGAAATCGGCCTCGACGTGGCGCCGTGGTTGTGCCGCGACAGTTCCGCGGCGGTGATCCCGTTCGTCCGTTACGAGCGCATCGACACGCAGGCCGACATGCCGGCGGGGATCGCGGCGAACGCGGCGAACGACAGCAACATCTTCACTCTCGGCCTGCACGTGCGACCGATCGAGCGGATCGTGTTCAAGGTCGACTTCGAAGCGTGGGACGACAGCTTCGACCGCCTGAACCTGGCGATGGGCTATGTCTTCTAGGCGCTTGTTCGCGGTCGTCGGCGCGCTCGCCGTCGCGTTCGGCGCAGAGCTCGCCGCCCAGGCGATCACCGAGGCCGAGGCGCTCGCGCTCGCGTGCCCCGGCGCTTGCTGGCGGCGCGAGGAACTCGAACTGACGACTGCGCAGCGGACCGCGGTCGGCGCGGCGGCCGGACAGGCGGCGCCGGCCCGGATCGTGCGTCACGTTGCGACCAAGGACGGCGCCGTCGTCGCCATCGCCTGGGTCGACTCGCGCACGGTGCGAACGCACGGCCAGACGCTCCTCGTCGTCGTCGATCCCAAGGGCACCGTGCGGCGCGTCGAGTTGCTCGCGTTCGACGAGCCGAAGCGTTACCGGCCGCGGGCCGAGTTCTTCGCTGCCTTCGTGGGGCGTTCGCTGGACGACGAACTGCGGCTGCGGCGCGCGATCAAGCCGATCGCCGGGGCGACGATGAGTGCGGTAGCGGCGGTCGCCGCCGTGCGCACGGTGCTGGCCGCGCACGCGGTCTTGCCGGTGGCGCGATGACGCCGGCGCTGCGGCGCTGGACGTGGGCAACGACCGCGGCTGTGGTGGCTACCGGCGGCGTGTTCGCATGGATGGCGTACGGAATGACGCCCGCAGACCCGTTCGCCGCGGTCAACCACCCCTGGCAGCCGGCGACGCTGCACGCGCACGTGCTCACGGCCGCACTCTGGCTCGTGGTGTTCGGCGCCCTGTGGCCCGCGCACATCGTTCCGAACCTGCGGGCCAGGGCGCCGGCGCGCCGCCGTTCGGGACTCGCCGTCCTGGCGTCGGCGATCGCCATGGCCAGCAGCGGCTACCTGCTGCAGGTCTCGGTCGACGACACGTGGCGCTCGGCGTGGTGCGCCGCGCATCTCGTCGCCTCGGCGGTGTTCGTCGTACTGCTGATCGTGCACCTGCTCGCCGGCCGCCGCGTCGCAACCCGCTGACGCTGGCGAACGGAGCCGACGCCGACGCTCACTTCGTGGCGGCCTTCGGCACGACGCGCGGCCCGATGTACTCGGTCGCCACCACCACATCGTCGAACCACACCCGGTTCTGCGTCGCCGTGCCCAGGGCCGCGTACTCGTCCGACACGTACCACAGCAGCGCGACTTCGTTCACCTGCAGGGTCGCATCGGTGCGGAACGAGAAGCCGCGGAACGGCTGCGGGTCGGTGTTCTTCGGCCCCGAGGTCACGAACACGTTGCGCGACCAGCTGCCGACCGGCACGCCCGGCCCGTAGCGGCCGACTTCGACGCCATCGATCCAGAACGCCATCGCGCCGTCGTGCTGCCCGACCGTGTTGGCCTGCAGCATCGCCTCGACGCAGATCCAGCGGTCCTTTGGCGCCTCTGCCTGGCCGTCGGGCGTGAAGCTGTTGCCGTAGTAGTCGTTCTCCTTCGTCGTCTCGGTGCCGTCGTCGTTGCGGCCCGGCGCCGGTCCCGGGTTGTTCCAGCCGCGCATCTCGTGCCAGTAGGCGTAGAACCGCCAACGACCGCGCAGCGGCTCGATGCCGGTCCAGAAGCCACGGTCGCCGGGCGGCGCGGCTCCCGCGCGGCCGTCGAAACCCGGCGCGAGCGCGCGCAGCTTGACGAAGTGGTGCGGCCACACGGTGTCCGGCGCGAAGCGGCAGTAGAAACGCACGAACAGCCGGTCCTCGCCCTTCGGCAGGCGCAGCGCGAGTTCTCCGCCCTGGTCCTTGCCCTTGGTCGCGGTGGCCTGCGCGCACCGCTTCCCGCCGTGTGCGAACGCCGCGTCGTCGACGACGGTGAAGATGCCGCGATGCCGCACCTGCCAGCCGTCGAGACCGTTCTCGAAGCCGCTGGCGAAGCGCACCGCCGGATCGGCGGCGATGCCGGCGTCGCCGACGTAGCGGGCGGCAAGACCCGCCGCGGGCGGCTTCGGCGGGGCCGCCGGCGGTTCCTGCGGCAAGCACAAGGCGAGCACCAGGGCGAACGACATGGCGCGAGATCCTACCCGCGTGGCCCGGACCCCGAGTCAGGCCGCCACGTCGCGCGCGACACCCCGACGCACGATCACGGCAGCATGCCGCGAATCGGTCCGACCAATGCGGCGCCGACGAACCGTGCCCCGGCTTCGTTGAAGTGCACCTGGTCGTAGAACGAGGCGAAGCCCGTCGGCACTGCCGCTGCGAGATCGACGCAGGCGAAGCCGTGCCGCTTGCAGGCCGCGATCAAGCTCGCGTTCGCGGCAGCGATCAGGTCGCGGAAGTTGGCCGGCGCGATGCGGTGCGTTCCCGTGTTGCAACCCCAGTACGCCGCCTGTTCCGCCGCCGTCGGCGCCGCCCCGAACATGCAGGGCTGCGTCGCGAACAACGGCACGATGCCGTGCGCCTGGCACAGGCCCGCGAGGGATCGCACGTTGCGGACGTAGTGATCGAGGCCCTGCGCCGACGCCAGCAACGGCTCGGGGCACTCCGGCAGCTTCGCCTGCCATGCCGCTTCGTCCGCGAAGTACGGAGTCGACCGATTGCCGCGCAACGCCGCCCGGAGCCAGCGCAGGTGCCGGCTGATCTGCGTGCCGCGCAGCGCGGCCAGGGCCGCGTGCAGCGATCGCGGCTCGGCGTAGAAGGCGTCGGAGCGCAACATCGGATGATCCCCCGACGCGATGGTCCCGAGATCGTTGGCGCCGAGCAGGAACACGCAGACGTCGGTGTCGAGAGCGGTGACGACGTGCGCCGTCGTGGCGAGGTGCGTGCGCGAGTCCTGGGCGGAGATGCCGAGGTTCAGCACGGTCACCGGCCGCGCGAGCACGGCCTGCAGTTCGCGCTCGAGCACCGCCGGCCAGCGTTTGGCGGCGTCCAGCATGTTGCACTCGACGGTCGAGCCGCCGACCACCGCAACGCGCAGTTCCTCGGCGCTGCGCCGCTGCTGCCGTTCCGCGGGATAGAGGTAGCCCAACGCGTTGAACGCGTTCTCGACCAGGCCCGGCGTGACGCCGGCGAGCGGCCCCGGATCGACGGTCGTGGTGCGCGGCGCCGGACCGATCGCCGACCAGGACGGCAGGAACCGGTGCAGACGCGGGTCGCGCACTTCCGGCAACGGATGGAACAACCACAGCGCGCCTTCGAGCAGGGCGACGGTCGCGATCGCGGAAGCGCAGGCCACGGCGACCTTGCGGCGCCACGTGCTTCGTCGCCGCGGGGCCGGAACGGATGCGGACATCGCCGCATGAGAACGCGGCGGAACAGCGCCTGGCAAGCTCGCGCAGCGCCCGGCGCGCACGAAGGGGAGCCCTCGCCGCGCGCGGCCAGGCCGCGACCCCTCCGCGGTTCAGCGCGCGCTCTTCACCGTGAACTCCGCGGTGACGGCCTGGTTCTCGACCAGGTTGCGGCGGCCGTTGGCCTGCAGGTGCAGGAAGCGGCGGCCGTGGTGCAGCTCGAGCACGCAGCGCGTGACGCGATACGGCAGCACGGTCCCGTCGGGGCCGCGCGCCGACACTTCGGCGGTGAACGACGCGCCATCGACGCCGAGCGCGGCGAGGTCGACGCGGGCGCCGATGCGCCAGTCGTCCGGGCTCGAGTGGCCGTAGATGTCCCAGCCCCGCGCCAGGAAGCCGGGCTTTCGCGCGATCGTCACCGTGAGACCGTCGGCGTTGCGTTCGCTGCGCGTCGACTCCGCCGGATGCGGCGTGGCCTGGAACGGCCGCAGGGCGGGATCACCGATCAGGATGCGGTTGGCGCCGCCACCCTGCATGACCTTCTCGCGGTGGCGATGCGGCTCGCCGGCGACCGGGAGGTCGAGCACGAGCGCACCGCCCGCTGCCAGCATCACGTCGTTGTACGTCGCAACGAGCGTCTCGCCGAGGCTCGCGCCGTGCTCGAGCGCATGGTCGGTTTCGATCGACACCGAGAGGCCGTGGTTCGCGCCCAACGGAACGCACAGCGCCGCGGCACCAGCGTGCAGCCACGCGAGCGCCAGGCTGTCCTCGACCGCGAGGTGGTGCACCGTAGCAACGTCGGTGCGGCCGAACGTCGAGACGATGTCACCTTCGACCCAGACGCGATCGACGGCACCGGAATGGCACGTGCCGCTCCACACGATCGGCGAGGCCAGCTTCAGAGTGCGAAAGCGCTGCGCGAGCAGGCGCGGCATCTCCCCCGCGGGATCGTGGCCGACCTTGCCGGCTTCGTACTCCCAGTGCTTGTCGCGCTGCCGGTTGCGGTCGTCGTCGAACAGCCAGATGCCCTGGGGGTCGCCGCAGCCGGTGAACTCCGCGACCGCCGCCGCCGGCAACTCCGCCAGCGCGCGCTCGACCGCCTGCAGGCGCTCGGGGTCGGCGTTCGCGAACCAGTGGTGCGGCCCGTGGAAACCCGCGGCGGCCTGGATCGGGGACTGGTGGTCGGCGATCCGGAACGACTTCTCGGCGGTGCACACCGAGCCCTGCCACCACGGCCCCGTGACCGGGCCGCGCGCATGAAGTGCAGCGATGCGTTCCCACAACCGCGTGCACTGCTCGCCGGACTCGGCGGTGAGGTAGCCGAACGCGAAGTCGACGAGCGGATCGTCGTCGATGCGCGCCGCCGTGAGCAGGATGCGCCGATGCAGCACGAGATCGAGCGTCGCCGGCTGCAGCACGAACAACACGTTCGCGGGTCGCCGTTCGCGCAGGACGTCAGTCAGCGCATCGAAGTCGCGGCCGTCCCACTCCACCATCGCTCCGCGGTGATGCGCACGGGCGCTGGCCGCAGCGGCGCGGTACCCGGCCGCCGCGGGCGCATCGGCCGCCAGGTCGACCGCGACGACGAGGTAGCCGGACTGGGCCCGTGCAAAGGCTCCGAAGGCGGCGACGAACAGCAGCCACACGAAGGCAGGGACGCGCATGGACGATCGCATCGGCGGGAGCCGACTCCGGCGGGCAAGGGTAGCGGCGCGTCGCGGGCCGTGGTCGCGACGACGCCCAATCCTCGCCACGCGTGCCGGCAGTGGCGCGGCCTCGCGATGCAGGTAGCCTGCGGCCTGGTGCAAGTCGGCCTTCGCAAGATCCTGCTGGTCTCGCTGCTGGCGTCCTACGTCGGCCAGACTGCGCTCGTCTACCTCGACGACACGGCGACGCCCGAGATGGCCCTCAGCGAAGAAGGCGTGACCGGCCGCCGCCTGTGGCACGAACTCAACTGCCAGGTCTGCCACCAGCTCTACGGCTTCGGCGGCTTCCTCGGCCCCGACCTCACGAACGCCGCCCCGCGGCTGACCCGCGCGCGCCTCGACGAAGTGCTGACGATCGGCAATGCGCAGATGCCGGCGTACCACCTCGATGGCGACCAGATCACCGCGCTCGAGACGTTCCTGCACGAGATGAACGCCACCGGCGTCGGCGTGGCGCGTGCGAACGTGCCGCTGCCGCCCGACGCGGTGTGGGCGGCGCTCGACGCGCACGCGCAGGCGAAGGCGCCGCCGGCGCCGGTGTTGGCCGGGCTGGCGACGTTCCGCGCTCACTGCGCGACCTGCCACGTGCCGCTGCAGAGCACGCCACTCGGCGTCAACACCGCCCCCGACCTCAGCACGGTCACGACGCGCCTCGACGACGCGGCGATCGCGCAGGTCATCGCGACGGGCCGCGTGCCGAAGGGCATGCCGTCGTGGCCGGCGCTCGGCGACGCGAAGATCCAAGAACTGATCGCGTGGTTGCACTGGCTGGCCGACGAACGTGCTCCGATCCGCGATCGTGTGCCCGGCGACAGTGCCGCGCAGGGCCTGCCGTGGTGGGAGTTCCGATGACCGGCACCGCCGACCGCAGCACCGCGACTCCGGCTGCCGCACCTGCGGCCCACGCGCCGCCGGCGATCCTGCCCCTCGCCGGCCAGCGCGTCGATCGCACCGTCGTGATCCAGCTGCGCATGGCGCTCGCGTGCATCGTCGTCGCCGTCGGCGGCGGTGCGCTGGCGGCCCTTCACTACCTGCCGAGCGTGTCGACGTGGCTCAACGCGCAAGCGGTGACGCTGACGCGCATGCGGCCGCTGCACACGACGTTCGCGACGTTGTGGATCTTCGGCGGGTCGCTGGCCGTGATGTACCACTGGCTGTCGACGCACCACGGCGGACTCGACCGCGGCGATCGCCGCCGGTTCTGGTTCCACACCGCCTGCTGGCTCGTCGCCGGCGGAGGGATCTTCGTCACGCTCGCCGCCGGCATCTTCTCGGGCCGCGAGTACATCGACTTCCACCCGATCTTCAGCGGCGTGCTGCTGGCCGGCTGGTGCGCCTTCGCGTGGACGTTCTGCAAGCGGCTGCGGCACGGCTTCTGGGCGCAGCCGATCTACCTGTGGTTCTGGGCGATCGGCACCCTGTACTTCGCCCTCACCTTCGTCGAAGGCCACGCCTGGCTCCTGCCGTCGGTGTTCGAGAACCCGGTGCGCGACCTGCAGCTGCAGTGGAAGTCGTGCGGCACGCTGGTCGGCTCGTTCAACTTCCTGATGTACGGCTCGCTCGCCTACGTCGGCGAGAAGCTGTCGGGGGATCGCAAGTACGCGCAGTCGCCGACCGCGTTCTGGCTGTTCGGCGTCGGCTGCCTCAACTCGTTCACCAACTACGCGCACCACACCTACCATCTGCCGCAGACGCCGACGGTGAAGTGGATCGCGTTCGTCGTGTCGATGATCGAGGTCGTGATCCTCTGGAAGGTGATGCTCGACCTCGGCCGCATGGTCCGGAAGGGCCGCCCCGAGCGTTTCTGCGGCCGCGCTGGCTGGCTCGTCGCCGCGAAGTGGTGGACTGGTGCGATGCTGCTGCTGTCGATCGTGATCTCGGTGCCGAACTGGAACAGCGTGATCCACGGCACGCAGGCGATCGTCGCGCACGCGATGGGCACCACGATCGGCATCGACACTCTGGTGTTGCTCGGCACTGCGAGCTGGCTGATCGCCGAAGCGGGCGGCCAGGCGGTGTCGGCGCGACTCGACGGCGCCCTGCAGCGGCATTCCATCCGCTGGATCGCGTGGGTGTTGGCAGTGTTGGTCGCTTGGCTGCTCGCCGCGGGCGCGACGCACGGCTGGCATCGTTACCTCGGCGAATCGACGCCCGACTGGGTCGTCGGCAGCCGGTTCGTCCTGCCGGTGTTCGGCGGCGTGCTCGGCGCCTGGCTCCTGCTGGTGGCGATCCGGTTCCTGCGCCTGCTGCGCGCGGGCTGACCCGCCCGGGCCGCGCGCGGGTCGGCAACCTCGCGCGGCGATGCGAGGGCTCAGTGCCCCAAGCGCACCTGCAGGGCGTTGGACGACGACCAGCCGAGGCCGGTAGCGCCGGGGTCGTTGGGGAGCCATGCCTGCGCGTAGAGCGAGATGCCGACGATCTGCGGATCGTCGGGCAACGCGATCGGCGCAACGAAGGCGCCCGCGGCGTCGGTCGGCAGCGGCAGGATGTCGAACGGCAGCACGTGGATCGTGGCGCCGTCGAACGGCACGGCCCCCGGCTGGTCGCCGACGAGCAACAGGCCGGCGGCCAGCGGCAGCGCGTTCGTCAGCGACAGCGTGAACGTCGCGCCGACGACCGGCGGCGTCGCCGCGAGCGTTGCCACGCCGAACTGGCCGGGCTTGCCGGCCCCGTACGGGATCGCCGCCGCCTGGCCGAACGTGCCCGCGATCGTGAAGTTCGCGTCGCTGTCGTCGTGGCCGGTGCGCCCCTGCGCGTCGCGCGCGACGACACGCAGGCGGACCTGCCCAGCCTGCAGGTTCGGCACGGTCCAGTTCCAGGTACCGGTGTGCGGCAGGTTGCTCGCCAGCACGTACGGGAACGAGACGCCGCCGTTCGCCGACATCTGCAGGTCGATGCCCGTGACCGCTTCGTCGTCGTCGGCCAGCCACTCGATGCCGACGTTGGCGCCAGGCGTCAGCACTTGCCCGCCGTTCTGCGTCTTCAGGTAGGCGGTCGGCACGAGGCCGCCGCGGTGCGCCGGCACGTGCATGACGATGCAGTGCATGACGCCGGCTGAGGTGACGAGCCCCTGGCAGTTGACCTGCACCACGGTCTTGCCCGGCAGCGCCGCCTGCCAGGCCGCGAGCGCCGTCGCGTTGTACGGCGACACGGTCGTGTTGGTGTAGGTCGGCACGATCGCGACGTCGTTGCACAACACCATGTTGGTGTACGTGTAGTGAACGCCGCTGACGGTCCGCGCCGGGATGCGCGTGATCGTCCATCCCTGCGCCGCCAGGGTGGCGGCGGCGCCGTCGCAGATGACGTCCTGCGTCGTGCCGGGCTGCGCCGGCCAGTCGCTGATCATCGCCTTGCGATCGCCGTAGATCTGCATCCACATGTCGATGTGCTGCGTGGCGTCGACCGAGGTCGGGAACGCGCTCCACAGAGTGGTCTGCAGGTTCTGGTAGCTCTGCCAGTGGCCGATGATCTGCGCGGCCGTCAGCGTCGGGTTCTCGTTCTGGATGAGGACCGTCGCGTGCCCGCTGCCGAGCCCGTCGAGGTGGAAGTTCCCGCCGCCGTGCACGAGCGGGATGCCATAGACCCGGTGCTTCTTGAAGGCGCCGAAGTGGTCGGGCATCACGTCGTCGTTCGGACGCGGCCGGTTGTAGGTGTGGTCGACGATCGCGCGGCAGTCGCCTTCGAAGACGTAGCGCGGCCCGTAGTCGCGGATCCAGATCGTGTCGGTGGTCGCGACCAGGGGGACCACGCGCGCCATGTTGCACCCGGCGGCGGCGAGCGCGTTCGTTGCCGTCGTCACCTCGCTGGCGCTGTCGCAGTAGACGTAGACCTTGGCCTGTCCGGTCGTCGTCGCGTAGCGCGCGATCTGCTGCACCACGGTCAGCTGCGCGCTGGTTCCCTCGTAGGCCAGGCACAGGCCGTCCATCGGTTCGTACTCGGCGGCACAGCGGATCGGACCGGTCGGTGGCGGTGTCGGCGCATCCGTCGCGACGGAGAGCGGATGCTGCAGGATCCAGGTCTGCTCCGCGGGGGTCAGCGAACGCGGAATGTCGACGCCTTCCGGGTACTGCTGCTGGGCAGCGGCAACGGCGACGGTGGCGAGCACGGCGGCGGGAACAGGGTGGCGCATGGCGGGCAGCAACGGGGCGACCGCAGAGGATGCCCGAATCCGCCCCGCGGGCAATCCCAGGGTCGCCGCTTGGGACATCCGACGGCATGGACGCGTCGAGCCGGCGGCGAGCCGCCGCGGCCCGCTCACCGTCCGCCAGCGCCCGCGAACGTCCGCATGGCCAGCAGCGCGCGCTGCTGCGCGGGCGACAGCCGCGTCGCCAGGAACGGATACAGCATGTTCCGCTCGCGCAGATCGTGGTGCAGCAGCAGGTTCTTGAACGTCGCCTCGCGGTCGAGCAGTTCGAGCAGCGCCGCGTCGTCGGGTCGTGCCTGCAGCGCGGCCACGCGGCCCGCGAACTCGTCGACGAAGGTGCGCAGGTTGCGATGTTCGCCGAGGAAGAGCCGCGTCGGCGCATCCGTCGCGTCGCCACCGAGCTCCTGGTAGCGCGTCAGCACCAGCGTTTCCTCGTCGGCGATGTGGGCGAGCAGGTCGCGGCGGTACTTCGCGAGCTCGGCGCCGCTTCGCGCGAAGTCGCGATCGAGCAGGGCGACCTGGTGCGCGAACCAGGTGCGCGCCAGTTCGTCGTGCAGGCCCATCATCGCCGCGCCCAGGTCGAGGTCGCTCACCTGCCCCACCATAGCGAGCTACCATGCGGGCATGGCCAGCCGAGCATCGCCCAACGACGACGACGGCGAGCCGCATCCACTGCTGCAGTGGGTCGACGACGACGGCCTGCCGCGGCTGCCCGCGCGGCCGTGCTCCTACCTGCCGGATCGCGCCGCGCGTGAGCGCGGCTTCCTCGCCGAGCGCCTCGACGGCGAGCTCTACCACGAACTGATGGACCGCGGCTTCCGCCGCAGCGGCGACCTGTTCTACGCCACCGACTGCGGGGCCTGCCGCGCGTGCACGCCGCTGCGCGTGCCGGTGGCGGAGTTCGCGCCCAGCCGGAGCCAACGCCGCACCCTGCGCAAGAACCGCGACGTCGAAGTGCAGGTGCGTGCGCCGCGGTTTTCGACCTCGACCTTCGAGCTCTATTGCCGCTACCTCGCCCACCGCTACCCCGAACGGGCCGGCGACGAGGATAAGGAAGAGGATGCGGCGCAGTTCCGCGAGAGGCACTACCGCGCCGTCGTCGACACGCGCGAAGTCGTCTACTCGCTGCACGGCGAAACGGTCGCAGTCAGTCTGGTCGACGTCTGTTCGCGCTCGGTGTCCGCGGTCTACCACTTCTACGAGCCCGCGCACCGCGACCGCAGCCTCGGCGTGTTCTCGGTGCTCGCCGAGATCGAGTGGGCGCGCTCGATCGGGGTGCCGTGGTACTACCTCGGCTACTGGGTCGAGGGTTCGCGGTCGATGCACTACAAGGCCGACTACCGCCCGCACGAGGTGCTGCGGTCGGGCCAATGGCAGCGCGTCGACGAACGTTGAGGGGCCGCGAGCAAGGCGGGGCTTCCGGCTGCGGTGGGGATCGACGACGATTGGACGGTCCTCGCGTACGCCCGCCCCTGCCCCGGTTTCCCGCATGCGCGCCTTCCGTCCGCTCGCCCCGACTGCCGCCTGTTCCCTGGTCCTGCTGGCAGCCCCGCTGCTCGCCCAGATCACGCCGGGCAACCTGGTTGTCGCCCGGGTCGGCACCGGCAGTGCCGCGTTGAGCAACGCCGCGACCGCGGTGTTCCTCGACGAGTACACCCAGGCCGGGAACTTCGTGCAGTCGATCCCCCTGCCCACCACCACGGTCGGCGCGCAGCGCGCGTTCGCGTGTTCGGGCACGGCGACCTCCGAGGGCGGGCTGACGCAGAGCGTCGACGGGAAGTGGCTGGTGATGGCCGGCTACGGTGCGGTGCCGGGAACGGCGGGAATCGCGAGCACCGCGAGCAGCGTCGTGCCGAGGGTGATGGCGCGGATCGCGCTCGATGCGACCATCGACACGTCGACAGCGCTCGCGGACGCCTACAGCGGCAACAACGCGCGCGCGGCCGCCACCTTCTTCGGCGGCGAGTTCTGGACCGCGGGCACCGCGTCCGCCGGGAACAACCCCGGCGTGCGGTTCGCCACGCCGGTGGGCGCCACCAGTTCGCTGCAGCTCAACGCGACGATCACGAACGTGCGCCGCGTCGACTTCTTCGCCGGCCAGCTCTACTGCTCGTCCGCGGCGGGTTCGTTCTTCGGCATCGGCACGGTGGGCACGGGCGCGCCAACGGGCACCAACGAGGCGATCACGCTGCTGCCCGGGATGGCGACGGCGTCCGGACCGTCGCCCTACGACTTCTGGTTCGCGAACGCGTCGACGCTCTACGTCGCCGACGACCGCACCAACGGGTCCGGTGGCATCCAGAAGTGGGCGCTCGCGGCCGGCACCTGGACGCTGCAGTACACCCTGGCGCCGGGCGCGGCCGTCGGCTGTCGGGGCTTGTCCGGGTTCGTCGGCGGCGGCGCGACGCGCCTGTTCGCGACCACGACCGGCAACCAGGTGGTGACCACCTTCGATGCGGGTGCTGCGTCCACGTTCACCACGCTCGTCACCGGCGCCGCCAACACCGCGATCCGCGGCGTGCGGTTCGTGCGGCATCCCGCGAGCGTCACCTTCTCAGGCGCGCCGTGCTCGACCTCGTTCGGCCCGCCGTTCGTCGGCACCGGCGGCGGCGAGCCGGTCGCGGGCAACACCACGTTCGAGCTGCGATCCGACAACAGCGCTCCCGGGTCGCTGGTGATCTTCAGCGCCAAGGTCGGGCCCCCGCTCACCGTCGGCGTCCACGTGCCGGACTCGCCGCCGTGCACCTCGATCTACGTGCTGCCCGACGCGCTGGCGACCACGACATCCGACCCGTTCGGCGCCGCGTTCGTGCCGTTCCCGATCCCAGCCAACGCTGCGTTCGGCGGGGCCGAGATCGCGGTCCAGGCCGTGGTGTGGGATCCGGCCATCGGCCCCTACCCGGTCCCGATCGGGCACAGCGATGCGATGCTGCTGGTGATCGGAAACTGAGCACCCGCCGCCGGCTGCAACCCCCGATGGCACGGGCGGATGTCCGCGCCAGCGACGAGCGACCCGCTGGCCGGCTGGTCAGATACTAGTTGGTATCCAATTGGCCTTCCCGGCGGCCGATTCCTAGGCTTCCGCGCCTCATTCGCATCCCCACGACGGCGGGCGATGCGCAGCCGAACCGGCATGCCCTCCATCCACGACAAGCGCATCACGCCCGGTCAGAAGCCGGACTGGCTGAAGGTGCCGCTGCCGTCCGGGCCGACCGTCGCCGGCCTGACCAAGGTGCTGCGCGACCGCAATCTCCACACGGTCTGCGAAGAGGCGAAGTGCCCCAACCTGGGCGAGTGCTGGGCCAGCGGCACGGCGACGTTCATGGTGCTCGGCGACACCTGCACCCGCGGCTGCCGGTTCTGCGCCGTGAAGACGCACTCGCAGGGCACGCCGGTCGATCCCGACGAGCCGGCGAAGGTCGCCGAGTCCTGCGTCGCGATGGGCCTGAAGTACGTCGTGCTGACGATGGTCGACCGCGACGACCTGCCCGACGGCGGGGCCGCCCACGTCGCCGCGACGATCCGCGCGATCAAGCAGCGCAGCCCGGACATGCTGGTCGAAGCGCTGGTCGGCGACTGGCTCGCCGGACCACGCCAGAACGTGACCACCGAGCAGATGATCGCGACGGTGCTCGACGCCAACCCGGACGTGTACGCGCACAACGTCGAGACCGTGCTGCGGTTGACGCCGCGGGTCCGCGACCACCGCTGCAGCTACGCGCGCTCGCTCGGCACGCTGCGCACGGCCAAGGTCCTGCACCCCGGCATCGTCACCAAGTCGTCGATCATGCTCGGCCTCGGCGAGAGCGAACGCGAAGTCGAGCAGGCGATGGACGACCTGCGCGAGTACGGCGTCGACGTGGTGACGTTCGGCCAGTACCTGCGGCCGACGCTGCTGCACCTGCCGGTGCGAGAACACGTGACGCCGGCGCGTTTCGCGGCCCTCGAGGCGCGCGCGATGACGAAGGGCTTCCTCTACGTCGCCGCCGGTCCGCTCGTCCGCTCCAGCTACAAGGCCGCCGAGTTCTATCTCGCGGGCATGATCCGCCAGCGCCGCGAACACGGCGCCGCGCGTGCCGCCAACCCCTCCTCGACCACCGCATGAGCCTCGAACTGCTGACGATCCTCGATCCCGACGGCAAGGCGCAGAAGGGCAAGGACCCGAACCTGCCCGCCAAGGAACTGCAGCGGCTCTACCGGTTGATGGTGGCGACGCGGGCGCTCGACGACCGCGGGCTGGCGCTGCAGCGCCAGGGCCGCATCGGCTTCTACCTGCAGTCGACCGGCCAGGAAGCCTCGCACCTCGGCGCCGCCTACGCGTTGAAGGACAGCGACTGGCTGTTCCCGGCCTACCGCCAGCCCGGCATCCTGCTGCTGCGCGAGGTGCCGATCGAGAAGATCATCGCCGAGTGGTTCGGCAACTCGGGCGACACCAGCAAGGGCCGCCAGATGCCGGTGCACTACAGCTTCCGCCAGGCGAACTTCGTTTCGATCAGTTCGCCGATCGGCACGCAGCTCACGCAGGCAGCCGGTGCCGGCATGGCGGCGCGGATCCGCGGCGACGACACCGTGTTCATGACGTTCTGCGGCGACGGCGGCACCAGCAGCAACGACTTCCACACCGGCCTGAACTTCGCCGCCGTCTACAAGGCGCCGGTCGTGTTCGTCTGCGAGAACAACGGCTGGGCGATCTCGGTGCCGTCGAGCAAGCAGACGTGCAGCGAGTCGATGGCGATCAAGGCCGACGCCTACGGCATGCCGGGCGTGCGCGTCGACGGCAACGACCTGCTCGCCGTCTACCGCGTCTGCAAGGAAGCGGTCGACCGCGCGCGCCGCGGCGACGGCCCGACGCTGGTCGAGACCGTCACCTACCGCATCGCATCGCACAGCTCCTCGGACGACGCCGCGCGTTACCGCGACCAGAAGGAGTTCGAGGCGTGGAAGAAGAAGGACCCGATCGCGCGCTTCCAGCTCTACCTGAAGCACAAGAAGCTCTGGAGCGAGGCGTTCGAGCAGGAGTGCGCCGAGGGCGCCAAGGCCGCGATCGGCGCGGCCGTGAAGGCCGCCGAAGCGCTGCCCAACCCCGGCCCCGAGACGATGTTCGACGACGTCTACATGAACCTGACGCCCCAGCTGAAGGAACAGCGGCAGGAACTGCACGACCTCATGGCGAAGGGCGGCGTCGGCGCCCAGGTCGGCCACTTCCCACTCTGATCGCAGCGACACCACGAGACCACCCATGACCGCGACCCAGACCAAGGCCGGCGACGGCAAGACCGGCACCAAAGTGATGACGCTGCTCGAAGCGATCACCGACGCGATGCGCCTGGAGATGCGCAACGACGATCGCGTGGTCGTGTTCGGCGAGGACGTCGGCAAGAAGGGCGGCGTGTTCGGCGCCACCGCGGGCCTGTTCGAAGAGTTCGGCGAGAAGCGCTGCTTCGACACGCCGCTGTCCGAGTGCGGCATCATCGGCACCGCGATCGGCATGGCCGTCTACGGCATGCGCCCGATCGCCGAGATCCAGTTCCTCGACTTCATCTACCCGGCGTTCGACCAGATCGTCAGCGAAGCCGCGAAGATGCGCTACCGCAGCGGCGGCGAGTACACCTGCCCGATGGTGATCCGCAGCCCGTACGGCGGCGGCATCCGCGGCGGCCACTACCACAGCCAGTCGAGCGAGGCCTACTTCTGCCACACGCCCGGGCTCAAGGTCGTGATCCCGAGCACGCCCGCCGACGCGAAGGGTCTCTTGATCGCGTCGATCCGCGACGAGGACCCGGTGATGTTCCTCGAGCCCAAGCGCATCTACCGGCACGGCAAGGGCGAGGTCCCGCTCGGCGAGCACGTGGTGCCGCTCGGCAAGGCGCGCATCGCGCGCGAAGGCACCGACGTCACGATCCTCTGCTACGGCGCCATGGTCCCGGTCTGCGAAGCCGCGGCCGAGTCCGCCGCGCAAGCCGGCCGCAGCGTCGAAGTCGTCGACCTGCGCACGCTGGTGCCGCTCGACGAAGCGACCGTGCTGGCCTCGGTCAAGAAGACCGGCCGCTGCGTGATCGCCTACGAAGCCCCCAAGACCTGCGGCTACGGCGCCGAACTGTCGGCGCTGCTCGCCGAGAAGTGCATCGAGTGGCTCGAAGGCCCGATCGTGCGCGTCGCCGGCTTCGACACGCCATTCCCCTACACGCTCGAACACCTCTACATGCCCGACGAGAAGCGCGTGCTCGCCGGCATCGAGAAGACGTTCTCTTGGTGAGCGCCCACCGCGCGCGCTCATCGCACCCAGCCACCCCTGCATTCAGGAACGAACGAACATGACCCGCAAGGAATTCAAGTTGCCCGACATCGGCGAAGGCATCGCCGAGGGCGAGATCGTCAGCTGGAAGGTCAAGGCCGGCCAGGCCGTGAAGGAAGAGGACGAGTTCGTCGAAGTGATGACGGACAAGGCGACGGTGACGATCACGGTGCCGTTCACCGGCGTGATCGCCGAGTTGCGCTGCAAGGAAGGCGACGTCGTGCCGGTCGGCAGCGTGATCGCGGTGATCGACGCCGGCGCTGCCGGTGGCGCTGCACCAGCCGCCGCGCCCGCTCCGGCCAAGCCCGCCGCCGCACCGACGCCCCCGCCGGTCCCGAAGGCCGCAGCCCCGGCCCCCGTCGCGATCCCGACCCCGCCGGTCCCGAAGCCCGTGCCGCCGCCGGTGCCGGTCGCAGCGGCCGCCGCCCCGGCCGCGAAGGCGTTCGTGCCGTCGAGCCCCGGCAAGGTGCTCGCCGCGCCAGCGACCCGTCGCCGTGCGCGTGAACTCGGCATCGATCTGGCGAGCATCGCGCCGACCGGCCCGCGCGGTCGCGTGACCAACGACGACCTCGCCGCCGCCGGGACCGCCGCTCCCGCAGCTCGTGGCGCTGCCCCGGCCGCTGCCAGCACCGCCCGCTTCGCGCCGGTGTCGATCCCGCCGGCCCCGGCCGGCCGCAGCGAGGAGCGCATCCCGTTCCGCGGTCTGCGCCGCAAGATCGCCGAGGCGATGACGCGGTCGAAGTACACCGCGACGCACTTCACCTACGTCGACGACATCGACGTCACCGAGTTGGTGAAGATCCGTGGCGAAGCCAAGAAGGCGTTCGCCGACAAGGGCGTCAACATCACCTACCTGCCGTTCGTGATGAAGGCGATCGTCGCCGCGATGCGCGAGTTCCCGGCGATGAACAGCTCGCTCGACGAAGTGACCAACGAGCTGGTCATCAAGAAGTACTTCAACTTCGGAATCGCCACCGACACCGACAACGGCCTGATCGTGCCGGTGATCAAGGACGTCGACCGCAAGTCGATCGGCGAGCTGGCGAAGGACCTCCAGGACCTCGCGGCGCGCACGCGCGACGGCAAGGTCACCGTCGAAGACCTCACCGGCGGCACGTTCACGATCACCAACGCCGGCAACATCGGCGGCCTGTTCGCGACGCCGGTCATCAACTTCCCCGAGGTCGCGATCCTCGGCGTGCACGCGATCAAGGACACGCCGGTCATCCGCGACGGCGCCTGCGTGCCGGGCAAGAAGATGTACCTGTCGGTCTCGATCGACCACCGCCTCGTCGACGGCGCCACCGGCGCTCGCTGGATGAACGTCGTCAAGGACCACCTCGAGCAGCCCTACCGCCTGCTGCTGGGCTGATGGCGAACACCAGGCAGAAGGCCAAGAAGGCGCCCACCAGGCCGGCCAAGCCGAAGCCTCCGGCGACGGCGCCAGCCACCACGGTGCCGGCCGGGGCCGGCCTCGTGCGCGTGCTCGAAGACGACGGCACGGTCGCCAAGGGCAAGGACCCGGCGCTACCGGTCGACACGCTGCGCACGCTCTACGAGCAGATGGTGCAGGTGCGCGAGTTCGACCGCCGCATGCTGATGCTGCAGCGGCAGGGCCGCATCGGCTTCTACGGGCCGATCCTCGGCCAGGAAGCCGCGACCGTCGGCTCGGTCGCAGCACTGCAGGCGCGCGACTGGATCTTCCCGGCCCTGCGCGAAGGCGCGGCCGCGATGATGCGCGGCCTGTCGCTGACCGAGGCGATCAACCAGCTGATCGGCAACGGCGCCGACCGCTGCAAGGGCCGCCAGATGCCGTGCCACTACACCTTCAAGGAAGGCAACTACTACGGCATGTCGTCGGTGATCGGCACGCAGCTCAGCCACGCCGTCGGTGCAGCGATGGCGGCGCGCATCCGCGGCGACGATGTCGTGGTGCTCGGCTACCTCGGCGACGGCGCGACGTCGGCGAACGACTTCCACTGCGGGATGAACTTCGCCGCGGTCTACCGGAGCCCGTGCGTGTTGTTCTGCCAGAACAACCAGTGGGCGATCTCGGTGCCGATCAGCAAGCAGTCGGCGTCGGAGACGCTGGCGCAGAAGGGCAAGGCCTACGGCATGCCGTTCGTGCGCGTCGACGGCAACGACGTGCTGGCGGTGTACCAGGTCACGCGCGACGCGGTGGCGCGCGCGCGCGCCGGCGACGGACCGACGTTCATCGAAGCGGTGACGTATCGCCGGCTCGGCCACAGCAGCAGCGACGACCCGACGCGCTACCGCGACGAAGCCGAAGTGAAGGCGTGGGAGAAGAAGGACCCGGTCGACCGCTTCCGCGCCTACCTGACCAAGCGCGGGCTGTGGACCGAGGCGCAGGAGGTCGCGTTCAAGGAGCAGATCGCGCAGCGCGTCAACGACGCGATCGCCGCCGCCGAGAAGAACGGCCCGCCCGCCGACGAGACGCTGGTCACCGACGTCTACGCGCAGGTGCCGCAGCAGCTGAAGGACCAGCTCGCCGACGTGCTGGCACTCGAAGGGCGCGGCGTCAACCAGGGCGCCTTCCCGCTGTAGCGCGCGTGCGGCACGGCGGCTCCGCGAGTCGCTGGACTGCCGGCGCCGGGGCTGGTCGCACCCGGACCGAAGCGACGTACGTGCACCTTCCCGCGCCCCAGCGGGCCAACTGCCGATGGCCCTCGCTGATGGCGCGAAATTCCGCGGCCGTCCGACGATTTTCCTAGAGCGTCGTCGTGCGCAGAAACGCGACTGCGTGACGTTGCGGGTCGCTTTCGACGACAGCGGCTTTGGAGCTTCCCCATGCGACCGGCTCTCGTTTCGGTGCTGCTCGTTTCCATCGCTTCCGGCCAAGTGGCCCCCGGCAAGGCCATCCAGAGCATCTTCGCCAACGCCGGCGGCACCGACGGGCTGGTGATCGTCGGACGCGCCAATCCGCGCGTGAACGTCACGGGCCTCACGGCGCAGAACATCCAGAACGTCAACTCGGTTGCCCTGGATCCGATCGACAACTCGGTTTGGCTGGGCAGCATCAACACCGCTCCGACGACGCACGGCTTGCGCCGCGCAGCACTGACCGGCTCGACCCTCGGCACCGCGACACTCGTGGCGTCGCTGCCGACGGCCCCGAACGGCACGTTCTCCGGAATCTCGTTCGACCAGAACGGCAACCCGATCGTCACTTCGGGAGTCACGCCGCCGAACACGGGGGGCGTGTTCCGCGTGAACCGTCGAACCGGCGCCGTGACCAACCTGCTCGCGCCGCACGCGGCGATCTCGCCGTCGGGCACGGTCAACTGCGTCGATGTCGACCTCGCGACCGGCGACATCTATTTCGGCGTCGTCGACGGATCACCGGGCGCGGGCGGACGCATCTTCAAGCTCCCGGGACCGTTCCCCAACACTGCGGCTCCCGTTCTCGTCGGCACCTGCCAGCCCGCCAGCAACAGCGTGACCATCACCGGCGTGGCGTTTCGGCCGGCAGTCGGCGCCACGCCGGCGCGGGTCTACTTCACGAACTACGCCACCGGCAACACGAGCGTGGGCTACGTGAACGCCGCCGGCGGCGCGTCCGTGGTCGTGGCCGGCACGCCGTTCTCCTTCCCGGGCATGAACTGGATCGCCTACGACCGCACGGCCGACGACTTCTGGCTCTGCACGGGCGGCCCCAACCCGGACCAGGTCTTCACGATGTCGCCGATCGGCGCCTCGGCGTTCGTCACCGATCTCGGCGCGAACGGCACGCCGTCGGCGATCGACGCCAACGACAATCCGTACGGCTCGCATCGCGTCGTGCCGCAGCACGTCCCGACCACCACCTACACGATCGAGCAGTCGGTGACCGGCAATCCCGGCGACATCGCCGTGCTCGGCATCGATTTCGGCACCGGTCCGATCGCCGTCACCGCGGGCTACTTCGACGGCTCGGGCACGTTCTGGGCCAGCTACCCGGGCATCAACTACGGCCCAGGATCGCCCGGCACGATCGTCTGGGTCTGCGCCAGCGTCACTACCGACCTGCAGACCATCCACTTCATCAACTCGTCGGCTCCCTGGCCGCTCAACTGACGCGGTCGGCTTGGCGAACGGGACCCGCCGGACGATACTCGGCGCCCGTCGATGCGCTGCGCCGCCGCGTTCCTGCTGCTCCTGCTCCTGCCCGGGCTGATCCTGCCGGCAGGCATGCTGCTGCACGTCTGCCGCTGCGCGCCCCGCGCTTCGGCCGAGACGCGGTCGTGCTGCGCCACCGAGAAGCAGCCGGAACGCCCCGCGTGCTGCCGCGCGCACCGCGGCGAACGACCGCGCGCGCCAGCGTCGGACGAGCCTCGGTTCGAGGCGCGGTGCGGTTGCACCTGGGTGCCGATGCCCGAGCCGAGGTTCGAGCCGTTCGTGCCCGACCTCGCGACGATCGCCGCACCCGCCCGCGCGTCGCACTCTGTCCCGATCGTGGTCGACTGGACGCACTGCCCGCCGCCGCGCGCGTGGCCGACTGCCGACTGCCGCCCGCCGCCGCCGCATCGCGAACGCAACCTGCCGCTGCGCGTGTAACGGTCCGACGGTCCGTCCGTCTGCGTGTCCGTTCGTTCCGCTCTTGCCGCCCTGAGGGGTGGCGCCCTGCCGAGGTTGCCATGTTGCGTTCGCTCTCCGTCCTGCTGCTCTCCTGCTCGATCGCCGCGTCCCAGACGCCGCCCCCCGCGCCTGCGCCAACACCCGCGCCAGAACCCACACCCGCGGCCGTCGAAGTCGTCGTGCCGACGTTCCCCAACGCCACGTGCCCGATCATGGGCAAGAAGGTGTCGCAGCCGCTCTTCATCGACACCGAGCTCGGCCGCTTCTGGGTCTGCTGCAAGCCGTGCTTCAAGAAGATCCGCGCCAACGTTCCCGCCGCGCACAAGACCGCCTATCCGGTCGTCACCGATGCGAAGAACACGACCTGCCCCGTCAGCGGCAAGCCGATCGGCGAAGGCGCGCCACTGGTCACGCTGCAGGGCCATCGCTTCGCGGTGCACAGCGAGGCCGAGGTCGCCCTTGCCCAGCAGCACTCACAGACCACGCTGGTCAAGCTGCTGCGCCCTGGCGTGCGCGACGTCGGCAACAAGACGTGTCCGCTGACGGGCGAAGCGGTCGCGGCGAACGCGTTCGTCGTGATCGGCGATGCCATCGTGCACCTGGCGGCGGGCAAGGGCCTGGCGGACGTCAAGGACGCGAGTGCCGTGCTCGCGAAGGCGGAGGAGCTCGCCAAGACGCCGCCGCAGCCCGAGGCCCGAAAGTGAAGGCGCGTCGCTGCGCCGCCATCGTGTTCGCTGCCCTGGCCGCGTGCTCGGCGGCGCCGCCGCTGCCAGCCCCCGAGCGCACGCACCCGGCATCGCCCGAAGCCGACGAGGCGCCCGAGCGCGCGCCGAGCCAGACGCTGGTGATGCCCGAACGCAAACCGCCGACAGTCGCGCCGACCGGCAAGGGGCACTGACGTGCGTCCTCTCGCTCTGGCGGTGACGACGCTCGCGGCACTCGCGGCGTGCCGCACGACCGACCCGGCGAACGACGACGCGACGCTGCGCAGCCACGTGCAGGAGCGGACCGGCACCGCACTGACAGCGCCGCCAGCGTCGCTGGCCGGGCTCGACGACGAGACCGTGGCGATGCTGCGCGCGCCCATCGACGCCGAGACCGCCGTGCGCATCGCGCTCCGCAACAACCGCCGCGTGCAGGCGACGTTCGAACGCCTCGGCATCGCGCGCGCCGACTTGCTGCAGGCTTCGCGCCTGCGCAACCCGGTGTTCGACGGCGACGCGCGGTTCCTGCTCGACGGCGGCACCGAGATCGAACTCGGGCTGGCCGCGCCGTTCGTCGACTTGCTGCAGCGTCCGCTGCGCGAACGGCTGGCCGCCCACGAGTTCGCAGCAGCGCGGGCGATGCTGGCGGCAGAGCTGGTGCAGCTGGTGTTCGCCGTGCGGCGCGCCGTTGTCCACGCGCAGGCGGCCGAGCAGCTGCTGGATCTCCGTCGTCAGGCGGTCGTCGCGGCCGGTTCGGCCCACGAACTGGCGGTCGCCCTGCACGCGGCCGGCAACTTCACCGACCAGCAGCTCGCGATGGAGCGCGTCGGCGAGTCGCGGGCGCGCCTGGACCTCGCCGCGGCCGAACTCGCCGCGAGCGAAGCCCACGAACCGCTGCAGCGCCTGCTCGGACTCTGGGGTGCGGGCGCGGAGTGGACGCTCGCCGGGCCGCTGCCCGCGGATCCGCTGCAAGGCCAGGATCTCGCGCACGCCGAGAATCGCGCGATCGCCGCCAGCCTGGCGATCGCCGCGCATCGCGCCCGCCTCGACGCGCTGGCGCAGAAGGCCCGTCTGCGCTCGTGGCAGCAGTGGCTGCCCGACGGCGAATTCGGCGCCAGTGCTCTGCGCGAGCCCGGCGGCGACTGGGGCCTCGGACCCCACGTGGCCCTCGAGCTGCCGCTGTTCGACGACGGCGCACCCGCGCGCGACCGCGCCGCCCATGCGCTGACCGCCGGGCTGCTCGAGTACACGCAGCTCGCCGTCGAGATCCGTTCCGCGGCACGCACGCTGCGCAGCCGCGCCGCGGTGCTCGCCGATGCCGCACGCTTCCAACGCGAGACGCACCTGCCGCACCGCGAAGCCGTCGTGCGTACGACGCTGCAGACCTACAACGCGATGCAGATCGGGGCCTTCGACGTGTTGCTCGCCCGCCGCCGCCAGCTCGACGACGAACGGGAACACGTGACGACGCTGCGCGACGCGCACCTCGCGCGGCTCGATCTGCAGGAACTGCTCGCCGGCAGCCTGCCGCGCCGCGCGTTCGCTGGCCTGCCCCAGACCGACGCCGCCGGCGAACCCACCCCGCCCGACGAACGAGGCCACGAATGAGCCACGACCGCCGCCAGTTCCTGTTCCGCAGCGCCGCCGCAGGGCTCGGCGCCGCCAGCCTGCGCGCGAGCACGCTGCCGCCGAACGCGCCGCCGCAGCCGCCGGGCCAACCGTTCGTCGATTACCTGCCGGTCGAGACGCCGAACGGTGCGTCGCTGCCGTGGAAGATCGTCGACGGCGTGAAGGTGTTCCACCTGGTCGTCGAAGCGGTGCGGCACGAGTTCGCACCCGGCCTGCAGGCCAACTGCTGGGGCTACAACGGCCGCGTGCACGGACCGACGATCGAAGCGGTCGAGGGTGATCGTGTTCGCATCTACGTGACCAACCGCCTCGACGCGCCGACGACGGTGCACTGGCACGGGCTCATCCTGCCGAACGGCATGGACGGGGTCGGCGGCATCACGCAGCGCTCGATCGAGCCCGGCGAGACGTTCCTCTACGAGTTCGTGCTGAAGCAGCACGGCACGTTCATGTACCACAGCCACCACGACGAGATGGTGCAGATGGCGATGGGGATGATGGGCATGTTCGTCGTGCACCCGCGGCTGCCGAGCACGCCACCCGTCGAGCGCGACTTCGTCTACCTGCTCAGCACGTGGGCCGTGAAGGTCGGCACCGAACGGCCCGACCCGAACGAGATGAAGGACTTCAACGTGCTCACCTTCAACGCCAAGGTGTTCCCGGCGACCGCACCGATGGTCGTGCGCACCGGCCAGCGCGTGCGCATCCGCATCGGCAACCTGAGTGCGATGGACCACCACCCGATCCACCTGCACGGGCATGTGTTCACGGTGGTCGCGACCGACGGCGGCGAAGTGCCGCCGAGCGCACGCTGGCCCGAGACCACGGTCCTCGTCGCGACCGGACAGACGCGCACGGTCGAGTTCGTCGCCGATGCGACGGGCGACTGGCCGATGCACTGCCACATGACGCACCACGTGATGACGCAGATGGGGCACGACCTGCCCAACCTGTTGGGCGTCGACCCGGGTCAGTTCGACGCCGAGCTGGCGAGCGCGGTGCCGACCTTCGCGAAGATGAACGCGGCGGCGATGAGCGCCGACCCGAACGCGCCCGACGAAACGCTGCCGAAGAACAGCCTGCCGATGGTCGGCGGGCAGGGGGCGTTCGGCTACGTGACGATGGGCGGCATGGTCACGGTGCTGAAGGTGCGCGACGGGATCACGGAGTACGGGGATCCCGGGCACTACCAGCACCCGCCGGGCACGGTGGCCGACGTGGCGTCGAGCGAGGCGATGCGGGCGGACGGGATCGACGGTTGAAAGCGGCGGACCCGAAGTTCTCTCGTCCCGCCTCCTTCCGCCGCATCGCCGTCGTCCGTAGCCTGCTCACCCCCACATGACCTACGACGTGCTCGTCCTCGGTGCCGGCCCCGCCGGCTACGTCTGCGCCATCCGCTGCGCCCAGCTCGGCCTGAAGACCGCGGTGATCGAGAAGGAGAACCTCGGCGGCGTCTGCCTCAACGTCGGCTGCATCCCCAGCAAGGCGCTGATCGCCGCCAGCAAGCTCGTCGACAAGATCCGTCACGCCGACGTGATGGGCATCAAGGCGAAGCTCGAAGGCATCGACCTCGGCGCGCTGGTCACGTGGAAGGCCGGCATCGTCAACAAGCTGACGTCGGGCGTCGGCGGCCTGCTGAAGAACCACAAGGTCGACGTGTTCTTCGGCGACGGCAAGGTCGTGGCGAAGAACCGGGTCGAGGTGAAGGGCAAGGACGGCACCAAGACCGTCGAAGCGAAGAACGTCGTCGTCGCCGTCGGCAGCACGCCGATCGAGATCCCGGGCTTCCCGTTCGACGGCGAGAGCGTGTGGTCGAGCACGCACGCGCTGGCGCCGAAGCAGCTGCCCAAGCGCATGATCGTGATCGGCGGCGGCTACATCGGCCTCGAGCTCGGCCTCGTCTACCACAAGCTCGGCACCGAGATCCGCGTGCTCGAGTTCATGGACCGCGTGCTGCCCGGCATGGAGGAGGAGCTGAGCAAGGAGATGGGGCGCTCGCTGAAGAAGAAGAAGATCGAAGTGCACCTGAAGACCAAGGCCACCGGCTTCAAGAAGACCAAGAACGGCCTCGAGGTGTCCGCAGAGGTCGACGGCAAGCCGCAGACGTTCGAATGCGACGTGGTGCTGTCGTGCGTCGGCCGCCGCCCGTCGGGCAAGGGCCTCGGGCTCGAGGCGATCGGCGTCAAGGTCGACGACCGCGGCTTCGTGACGGTCGACCACCGCCGCATGACCAACGTGGCGGGCATCTACGCGATCGGCGACGTCGCCGGCCAGCCGATGCTCGCGCACAAGGGTTCGCACGAAGGGCTCGTCGCGGCGGCGGCGATCGCCGGCGACAAGGGCGCTGCCTACGACCCGGCGTCGGTGCCGGCGGTGATCTTCACCGACCCCGAGATCGCGTCCGTCGGCCTGTCGGTCGAGGAGGCGAAGAAGGCTGGCTTCGAGCCGGTCGAGGGCAAGTTCCCGTTCGGCGCCTCGGGGCGCGCGATGTCACTCAACGAGACCGAAGGCTGGGTGAAGGTCGTCGGCGACGCCAAGACCGACAAGCTGCTCGGCGTGCACATGATCGGCCCCGAGGTCACCGAGCTCGTCGCCGAGGCCGCACTCGCGCTCGAGATGGGCGCCACGGTGTCGGATCTCGCGCAGACGATCCACGCGCACCCGACGCTGCCCGAAGCGATGATGGAGGCCGCCGAGGCCGTGCACAGCATGGCCGTGCACATCTTCCAGACGCCGAAGAAGGCGCACTGAGTCGCGGCGAGTCCGCCCTTCACGCCGACGACCCTGCTGCCGCGTGTGCAGGCCCTCGACGAGGTCCGGCTGAGCCGCCATCGGCGTCTCGTCGATCCCGTCGGCGAACACGGCGACCCCGCGGCAGACGCCGCCGCGCGATCTACCTGTCCCCCGCCGCTGCGTCGAGGCGCGCTTTCCACTCGGCGTGCTTCGCTTCGTCCCCCGTGGCGCGGTAGAGCTCGACGAGCGCCTCGACCGCCTGGCGAAGAAGGACCTGATCGCTCGCGGGGATCGCGGCCCGCTGCGCATCGAGCCCGCGCCAGCCGCCGAGCAGCAACGGCTCGGCTTCGGCCGGCATCCCACTGGCCAGCAACGAACGCCCGAGCAGGGCCTCGGTAGCGGCCGTCTGCCACCCGCCGATCGCGTTCGCTCGGCGCAACGCCAGCGACTCCTCCAGCCAAGGACGTGGCGTCACGGCATCGCCGCTCGCGAAGAGGCGGCGCGAGAACTGGGTCAGCAACCGGACGAACGTCGCCGTGTCGGCGCCCGGATCCTGCTTCCATCCCGCCCGAAACTGCTCGAACAACTCGAGCGCCTTGCCCTTCTTGCCGCCGACCAACGACGCCACCGCGAGGTTGTGCACGGCGGCCAGCGTCTGCGGGTGATTCGCTCCCAACCGCTCCCGCGTCGCAGCGAGGATCTCGTCGTACAACGGCAGCGCCCGATCCATCTGGCCCGCGGCGCGATACTGGACCGCGAGGTTGTTGATCGCGGTGAGTGTCTCGGCATGCCGATCGCCGAGATGTTCTCGCTCGAGCCGCACCACTTCCTCGAGCAGCGACAGCGCTTCGGCCCGCTGCCCGGCCTCGAAGCGCAACCCCGACAGGGTGGCCATGGCGACGAACGCCTTCTGCCGGTTGCCGAAGCGCTGCCGACGGAGCGCGACCACCGTCTCCATGAGCGCGATGGCCGGCGCGAACTCACGCTTGCCGCCCAGCGCAGTCGCCAGCCCGAAGCGGACTTCGTCGGTCTCCGGATGGTCGCTGCCGAGCAGGGCTTCGAGCTTCGCCAGCAACTCCGTGTAGGCCTCGACGCCGGCCGCTGGCCCGCCCGCCCGACTGCGAAGCTCGGCGACGTGCCGCAGCGCGATCAACGTCTCCGGATGCTCGGCGCCGAGACGCTGGTCGGCGAGCCGATGGCACTCGACGACCATCGCCTCGCCTTCTGCCTTCTGCCCGGCCAGCCACTTCATCATCCCGAGGTTGCCCATCATCTTCAGCGTCGTCGGATGTTCGGCGCCGAGGCGCTGCCGGGCCGTATCGAACGCCGGCTGCAAGACCGCGAGACCATCGCTCGCCTGTCCGGCGTCGCGCATCGCCACGCCGAGGTTGTTCCGGGCCATCAGCGAGTCGGGATGGTGCGCACCGACGGACGCCTCCAACAGGCGAACGACCTCGCGGCCGAGTTCGATCGCGCGCTCGGTCTGACCGACGTCCGCGCACACGACCGCCAGATTCGAATGGCTGGTCAACGTGTCGAAGTGCTCGGGGCCCAGCACACGCCGCCGGGTGGCCCACACTTCCTCCAGCATGGGCAGCGCCAGATCGAAGCGCCCCATCAGCCAATGGCAGTTGGCGAGGTTGGCCTGTGCCATCAGCGCATCGGCGTGTTCCGCCCCGCGCAACGCCTTCAAGCGCTCCCAGCAGTCCGTCTTCATCTCGAGCGCTGCAGCCAGGTTGCCGGTCTGCTCGTGCGCCTCGGCCAGGTTCACGAGAGCAGCGATGGTGTCGCGATGCCCGGCGCCCGACCGCGATTCGTGCAGAGCAGCGGCCCGCTCGAGCAGCTTCTTGGCGTCGGCGGGAAAGCCGAGCGTCAGCAACGACGTCCCGAGCCGGTGGCACAGGGTCGCCACGACGGACGCATCGCCGACCGCATGCTCGTCGATCCGCTCGCCGGCTTGCCGCAGTCGCCGCGCGAGCACCTGCTCCAACGGCTCCGTGGCGCGCGCTTGGCGGATGTCGAGGTCGCTGAAGACCGAGAACAGCAACTCACTGCCGGCCTCGATCTGCGTCAACCGTCGCTGCGTCTGCTCCTTGGCGATGCGCTCGTTCTCGGCCGACGCCTGTGCCTGCTCACGGGCACGCTGTTCCCCGGCGGCGCGTTCGCTCTCGCGCTTCTCGGCCGCCTGGGCGAGGACCTGCTGGGCGCGGGCCTCGTACATGCCGAGCGTCGTGCCGACGATGCCGGCCAGCAGCGCCAGCACGAGCAGGGCCGCACCCACCACGGCCGCGCGATGCCGGCGAACGAACTTCTGCACGCGGTACCACCGACCTGGGGGCCGCGCCACGACCGGCTCGTGCGCGAGGAACCGCCCGATGTCGGCAGCGAAGTGCAGCGGGCTCTCGTAGCGCCGAGTTGGCTCCTTCTCGATCGCCTTCATCACGATCCAGTCGATGTCGCTGCGCAGCCAACGCCGCAGCGCCGCCGGGTCGAGCGCGCGACTCGCGGCAACCGCCGGCAGGTCGCGTGCGGTACTCAGCCGCGTGCTGGGACGAGGCGGATCCACTTCGCGGACCATGCGCAGCATCTCCAGCAGCGCGCCGCGTTCGAACTGGCTCGCATCGAGCGGCGGCGACCCGACGAGCAACTCGTACAGGACCACGCCGAGGGCATAGACGTCCGTGCGCGTGTCGAGATCGCCCGACGACGGATCGGCCTGCTCGGGACTCATGTAGGTCGGCGTGCCGACGATGGCCCCGGTGTCGCCGAACGTCTGGTCCGTCAGCGCCTGCCCGATCGCCTTGGCGACGCCGAAGTCGATCACCTTGGGCACCGGCCGGCCGTCGACCTCGGTCACGAGGATGTTGCCCGGCTTGAGGTCGCGATGGATGACGCCCTTCTGGTGCGCGTGCTGGACAGCCTGGCAGATCTGCACGAACAGCTCGAGCCGCGTCCGCACGCCGATCTGCCGCTGATCGCAGTAGTCCGTCAGCGGCAGGCCGGTGACCAGTTCCATCGCGAACCACGGCTCGCCCCGTTCGGTGGTTCCGCCGTCGTGCACACGCGCGATGCCCGGATGGTCCATGCGCGCGAGCGCTTGCCGTTCGGCTTCGAAGCGGCGCACGATCGCCGCCGACTCGATGCCGGAACGGATCAGCTTGATCGCGACGCGCCGCCGCACCGGGGCGTGCTGCTCGGCGATCCAGACCGAGCCCATGCCGCCTTCGCCGAGCTTCTCGACGAGCTGGTAGCGGCCATCGATCCACGTCGCGGCGCGAACGGACTCGACCGGCGAGGATGCGCCCACGGCGAACGGCTGCACGTTGGTCGCCATGGTCCCCGCGCTCGCCGCCGCGGGTTGTGAGGGTCGCGGCGGCGCGGTTGCGCCGGCCTCGTGATCCGCCGCTGCCGAGCGCGCGAGCCACTCGGCTTGCCGCGAAGCGTCGCCGGGGAACAGCCGCGCCAGCTCGGCGCCCCGCTGTGGCGCCGGGATCGCGCGCAGACGTTGCAGGAGTTCGGCGTCGTTCATGCTGCGTCGGGTCGAGGGGAGATCGGGATGCGAAGGTCGGCAGTCGCCGCAGGCCTGAGCCGCCGCGCGGCCATTATCTGTCGCTCGCCGCGATCGCCGCGAGGAACCGTTCACCGAACGACGCCAGCTTCTTCTGCCCGACGCCGCGGCAGTTCAACAGCGCCAGCGGCGTCGACGGCCGCACGCGAGCCATCTCGTCGAGCGTCGTGTCGGCGAACACCACGAACGGCGGCACGCCGAGTTCACCGGCGATCGTGCGCCGCAGGGCGCGCAGCGTGTCGAACAGCGCCTGCTCCGTCGGCGACAGTTCGGGAACGTCGTCGGCTGCCGCCGCGACGCTCCGGCGAGCGTCCTCGCGCCGCCGGCGTCCACGCGCCGTCAGCGCTTGCTTGGGCATGCGCAACTCGGCCTCCACTTCGCCGCGCAGCACGCGCGGCGCGTCCGGCCCGAGCGCCAACGTCGGATACTCGCCGTCGCTGCGCACCAGCAACTCCGCGTCGATCAGCTGGTCGACGAAGTTGCCGAGCCGACCCGCCGGCAGCCCCTTGCACACCCCGAACGTCGGCAGCCGATCGTGGCCGCGTTGCAGCACCCTCTCGCTGCGGCTGCCGCGCAGCACGTCGATCACGTAGCCAGCACCGTAACGCTGCCCCGTGCGCGCGACCGCCGAGAGGATCTTCTGCGCCAGCACCGGCCCGTCGGGCACCGGCTCGAGTTCGTCGAGGCAGACATCGCAGGCGCCGCAGTTGCCCGCCTCGTAGGCCTGCCCGAAGTACTCGCTGATCGCACGATGGCGGCACCGCGCGCGGCCGGCGAAGCGCTGCATCTGCGCGAGCAGCCCGAGTTGCGCCTCGAGCGCCGCCGGATCGCCGCCGCTCTCGGCGCTGCTGCGCTCCATCACCGAGCGCCACTTCGCGGCATCGGCCGCCGAGTAGAGCAGCAGGCACTCGGCGGGCATGCCGTCGCGCCCGGCGCGACCGGTCTCCTGCTGGTAGGCCTCGAGGCTCTTCGGCATGCCGGCGTGCACGACGAGCCGCACGTCGCTGCGGTCGATGCCCATGCCGAACGCGACCGTCGCGACCACCACGTTCACGCGTTCGGCCCGGAAGTCGGCGGAGAGCTGCGTGCGTTCGCCGGCCGGCAAGCCCGCGTGGTAGGCGCGCGCGTCGATGCCCTGCTGCTGCAAGGCACTCGCGAGCGCTTCGGTGTCCTTGCGCGCGATGCAGTAGACGATCGCCGCCGCGTCGGGATGGCGGCGGATCGCCTGGCCGACCTGCGCCTCGAGATCCTGCCGCGGCAGCACGCGGTAGGTCAGCTCGGGGCGATCGAACGTGCCAACGCACACGACCGGATCGGCGAGGCGCAGCTGCTCGGCGATGTCGGCGCGCACGCGCGGCGTCGCCGTCGCGGTGAACGCCTGGAACGGCACGCCGGGAAACTGCTCGCGCAGCTCGGCAAGGCGCCGGTACTCCGGCCGGAAGTCGTGCCCCCACTGGCTGATGCAGTGCGCCTCGTCGATCGCGAACGCGGCGACGTTCTGGCCGCGCAGCCAGCGCAGGAACGCCTCCTGGAACAGCCGCTCGGGAGCGACGAAGAGCAGCCGCAGCGATCGGTCCGCAGCCATGCGCCGCAGTTCGGACCGCGCATCCGCCGCCAGGTTGCCATGCACCGCCGCCGCCGGCACGCCGAGCAGCCGCAGGCCGTCGACCTGGTCCTGCATCAAGGCGATCAGCGGCGACACCACCACGACCAGCCGGTCGAGCAGGAGCGGCGGCAACTGGTAGCACAACGACTTGCCGCCGCCGGTCGGCAGCACGACGAGCGCGTCACGCCCGTCGAGCGCGGCGTCGATCGCCTCGCGCTGCCGTTCGCGCAGCAGCGCGAAACCGAACCACCGCTGCAGGGCCGCGGTGATCGCGGCATCCCGCGCAGGCGCGCTGGCCAGGTCCGGCGAACTCATGGCCGCCGTTCGTAGCGAACCGACGGCGCGACTGCACGCGCGCAGATCGTCCCATCACCCGCCCGCAGCGCCGCGCAGCATCCCGGCGGCGCGGCGATGCCGCAGGCCCTCGATCACGTAGACGAGTAGACCCGCCCAGATCCACGCGAAGCCCTGCGCGCGGCCGCCGTCGAACGGCTCGTGGTAGACGAGCCAGCCGAGCACGAACTGGATCGACGGCGACAGGTACTGCAGGAGCCCGAGCGTGGTCAGCGGAATGCGCGCCGCGGCGAATGCGAACCAGACCAGCGGGATTGCAGTGATCCAGCCCGACGACACCAGCAGCAGCGGATCGACGAAGCCACCGCGGGCCAGCGCACCACCGCCGTGCACGACGAGCCAGCCGACCGCGAGCGGCGCGAACAGCAGCGTCTCGACGGCGAGCCCATCGATCGCCGGCATCGGCGACCGCTTGCGCACGACCCCGTAGAGCGCCCACGTGATCGCCAGCAGCAACGCCATCCACGGCAGATGACCGACGGCGACGATCAGCCACGCCACGCCGACCGTCGCGAGCGCGATCGCCAGCCACTGCAACGGCCGTGGCCGTTCGCCGTGCAGAAGCGCGCCGGCGGCAACGTGGAACAGCGGCACCAGGAAGTAACCGAGGCTCGCTTCGAGCAACTGCCCGCGCCCGATCGCCCACAGGAACACGAGCCAGTTGCCCATGAGCAGCGCACCGGTCAGCGCGTTCACCGCGAGCAGGCGCCGACTCGCGAGCAACTTCAGCACGCCGATCAGGCGTCCCTGCGCCGCGAGCACGACGAGCAGGAACAGCAGCGACCACACGGTGCGCTGCGCGACGAGTTCGAGCGCGTCGACGTGGCCGAGTTGCTTCCAGAAGATCGGGACCAGGCCCCAGAACAGGAAGCAGCCGGCACCGGCGAACAGGCCACTGCGATGCGCAGGGTGGACGGGGGCTCGCGGCACGAAGGCGCGAACGTTGGCGGCGCCTGCCGATGTCGTCAACACGCGATCCAACGGTGCGATGGACGTGACACGACCGCCCGCGACGTGGGCCCGCAGGTGAGGTGCCGAGCCAGCCGAAAATGCACCCCATGACCGAGGACGACTGGGCGCCGCTGCCAGCGGAGCGACTCTGCGAACGTCCCGGTGACGTCGTCGATCTCACGCCGCGCAAGCCCAAGCCACCAGCGCCGCCGCCGCCACCGCCGCCGGCACCACCGGACCCGGCCGCGGAGCGTGCACTCGCCGAGTTGAAGCAGCGGATCGCGCGGCAGCCGGCCGCGACGAGCCTCATCGCGCAGGCGGGGCGCGACGAGCAACGGGCCGCGCGGCGCATGAAGGCCGCCGGCGACGCGCGGCTCGCCGCGACGCTCGCACACGCCGACGATGCCCAAGCACAGCCCGTGGTCGAGTACGACGCCGGAACCGACGGTCGCGACTCGCGCGAAGAGAGCGAGTGGTTCCGCGCGCTGCCGCCGGCCGAGCAGGAACGGCTGCACACGTCGTGGGCAGGCAAGCGCTCGCAAGCGATCGACTCCGCCGTCGGCCAGCGCACCCACCGGAACCGGCGGTTCGTCGCGGCCGTCGTCGTCTTCGTCGCCGCGATGTTCCTCGGCACCGGCGCCTTCTGGCACGCGACGATCGCCGCCGGGATCGTGTGCGGAATCTGGTGGCGGCACGCGTCGCCCGACCGCTTCCTGGATCCCCTGCGGGCGCTGGGCTGCCTCTATGCGATGCACGCCATCGCGATGGTCGCGCAGCAACGCTTCGTGACCGGCCCGTTCTGGGACAGCATCCTGGTCTGCGCTTTCGCGGCGCTCATCGGCTTCGACGGCGAGTGCCGACGCAGCGGCGGCTTCGACGCACGCTGAACGTCGAGGACCGCACCAGCCTCTGCCGAGATCACTCGGCGAGGTAGACCTTGCGGTCGTCGCGGCGCGCGAACAGTTGCGCGAACCGTTCCGCATCGAGCCCACGATCGCCGAGCAGCACCGCGGGCCGCGCGGGACCCTGGAAGTCGGCGGCCCACCGCGCCGTGGCCCGTTCGCCGAACGCGCGCGCCATGGCGCCTTCGGCGAGCCAGTCGTAGCCGTCGAGCTCCGCGCCACCCGGCAGCGACCGCAGCCCCTTCGCCGCGTTCCAGCGCACGACGTAGTACGGATCGTCGAGCAGCCGCGCGAAGTACGGCGCGAGCCAATCGCTGCCCGCGGTCGAACGCGCCTCGCTGCGGCCAGCCCCCCACGCCGCGAGCATGCGCAGTCCGGCGTCGCCGGTGAGCAACCATCGCGCGCCCGCGGCAACGTCGCGCTGCTCGTCGTCGAGCGTGGGCATGTCCGCCCCCCAGTGGGTCGCCAACTGCTCCGCGGTCCACTGCAGCGTGCGGTCGAGGTGGCACAGGTTGCACGCGTTCGGCCGCCCGGTCGCGAGCTCCTTCTGCACCGAGGGGCTGGTGATCTGGTGGCTGCGCGAGGCCTTCATCAGCCCGACCGAAGTGTGCGGCATGTGGCACTCGTAGCAGTTGCTGCCGATCGAATCGGGGGCATGCCGCGTGTGCGCGCGCAGGGCGTCCGGCGTGGCGAACTCGGCGTGGCACTGCGTGCAGGCGGCGTTGCCGCGCATGCCGTCGCGCAGCTGGTCGTCGCGCCACGGCGCCGACGCACCCTCGGCCGGGTGCATCTCATGGCACGACGTGCAGTCGAGCTGGCGGCTGCGATCGCCATGCGTGAAGCACGGCGACTGCCGCAGGCCGTTGAACTCGCGGCCCGACAGCCGCACTTCGCCGTCGGACCAGAACGAGCTGGCGAAGAAGTTCGTGTTCTTGCGCAGTTCCGCGGCGAGCTCCGGCGCGTCGCCGTCGCCCGTGCCGATCACGAGGTGCGTCGCATGCAGGTCGCCGCCAGGACGGAACGGCGAGCCAGCGTCGCGCCAGGCGTCGTGATGCTGCTGCCGCAGGATCGACACCGCGTGGCATTGGCCGCAGGTCTCGGCCGAACGTGCGGGCGCCAGCGTGCCCGGATGCACGGCGGTCGGATCGTCGCCGCGTACCCGGGCGGCATAACGCCGCCACGGCAGCTGGTTCGCCGCGACGTGCGCGGCACCGGGGCCATGGCACGCCTCGCAAGCGATGCCGAGCTCGCCGACGTGCGTGTCGTTGTGGCCGATGTCGAGCCGCGGGCGCACGTTCGTCGCGTGGCAGGACGAGCAGCTCTGGCTCCAGGCGCCGGGTTCTGGCGGATCGCGGTACTCGGGCGGCAGCACGAACACGCTGGTCAGCGGCAGCCACACCCGCTCTTCGATCTTCCAGCACATCGGCATCGGCGCCAGTTCGCGACCGTTGCCCGTCGAGTACCAGAACACCTGCAGATGGTGCGAGCCGGTGAGCTGCTCGATCGGGCGCTCGACCGCGGCCGGCTGCAGGCCGCCGCGCTCGAATCTCGTCCACAGCTGCTCACCGCGCCACTCGAGCACGACCGGCTTGCCCCACCAGTCGAGCTCGACGCGCTCGAACGTCGGCGCCACGGTCGCGCGCGACGGTCGCTGCGTCATCGTGCGATGGAACGACTCGTGCCACGTGCCGTGTTCTGCCGGGTGGCACGAACGGCACGTCGCCGAGCCGACGTAGTCGTCGGTGGGCGCGACCAGCGGACTGGAGCCCGACGCCGGCGCCACGTCGCGGCGGAACGCCAGCGAGCCGACCAGTGCGAGAGCCACGACGATCGGCAGGGACCACTGCATCGGCGGCGCAGAATCTAGCGCGCGCGAGCGTGGAAGGCGCGCCGCGCCCCGGCAGTGCGCGCCGCGGAATCCGCCTCGTCATCGGCGATTGCCGAAGCGACGCCGTTGCCGGAGCGCCCCTACTTGGCACCGCAAAGCAGATGACTACACTGCGGCCATGGCCGACCGGACACCGCTCTCGTTGCTCGCCACGCTCGACCACGTGCTGCGCGGGACCTTCCTGCAGCCGGACGAACTGACGCGCGGCCGCATCGAAGTGCCGACGCGACGCCTGATCGGCCTGGGTCTCGGTCTCGGCGCGCTCTACGGCGTCGCCCTCGGCAGCTACGCCGCGCTGCGCGGCGCCGACCAGGCCGCCCTGCAGATCCTCGCGAGCATGCTCAAGGTGCCGCTGCTGTTCCTGCTGACGCTCGCCGTCACCTTCCCGTCGCTCTACGTGTTCGCGGCGTTGCAGCGCTTGCCGCTCGACGTGCGCAGCACGCTGCGCTTGCTGCTGATCGCCATCCTGGTGCACCTGGCGGTGATCGCGAGCCTAGGGCCGGTGTTCGCGTTCTTCGCGGCGAGCACCAAGAGCTACGCGTTCATGCTGCTGCTGAACGTCGCCTTCTTCGCCATCGGTGGCATCCTCGGCTTCGCCGTGCTGCGCCGCGCGACGCACGGCATGTTCACGGCGGCGGCAGCCGAGCCACCGCCGCTACCCGCTCCCGACGCGGTCGCGGCCGGCGAAGTGGCCGCGCCGCGCGCGCACGGCTCGGCCCGTACCAGCCTCGCGGTCGAGCAGGCGCGGCGCGTGCTCCGCACCTGGTGCCTCGTCTACGGCGCCGTCGGCGCGCAGATGGGCTGGCTGCTGCGGCCGTTCCTCGGCTCGCCCGACCTGCCGTTCACGATGTTCCGTCCGCGCGAGGACAACTTCTTCATCGGCGTGATGCGCGCGCTGCGCGCCCTCGGCGGCGGATGATCGCACTCGCGGCAGAACGGCTGCTGCGCGGCGAAGTGGCCGACGTGCCCGCCCGCGCCACTTGCGCACTGGTCGGCGCGCTGGGCGCTGCGGCGATGGGACTCGCGCTCGGCGGCTCCTCCGGCGATGCACGCCTCGGACTGTTCGCGGCGGTGAAGGTGCCGATGCTGCTGGCGCTGGCAACCGGTCTGTGCCTGCCGAGCTTCTACGTCGTCAACACCGTGTTGGGCCTGCGGAACGACTTCGCGGCGGCGTGGCACGCCGTGCTCGCGGCGCAGGCGACGCTGGGCATCGTGCTCGGGGCCCTGGCACCGGTCGCCGTGTTCCAGTCGCTCTCGGTGCACGATCCCTACGCGCAGACGCTGCTCGATGGCGGCTTGTTCGCGAGCGCGACCTGGGCCGCGCAGCTGGTGCTCGCCCGGCACTACCGGCCCTTGATCGCCCGCGACCCGCGCCACCGGTACGCGGTGCGACTGTGGCTCGTGCTCTTCGTGTTCGCGGGCATCCAGCTGGCCTGGAACCTGCGACCGTTCCGTGGCACCGAGGGGTTCGCCGTGCAGTTCCTGCGGCCCGAAGCGTTCGACCAGAACGCCTACGTCGTGGTGCTCGAGCACCTGACGCGCTTGCTTCGTTAGACTCCGCCACCCGCCGCCGCGGCACGCCCCTGCTCGGCCCGGCCCCGTGCTCGTGTGAAGAACCACTGCCTGCTCGTCGCGGCGGCGCTGCCGTTCGTCGCCGCCCACCTGACCGCCCAGTACGCCTACACCCAACAAGTCGGTCTCGTCACCGGCCCGACCGTGATGAGTGAAGGCTGCATCCTGGTCGACGTCGACGGCGACACCGACCTCGATGTCGTGTTCGCCAACGGCTACGTGCTGAACATCGCCGGATCCGCGATCCAGCCGACGATCCTGATCAACAAGATCAACCTCGGCCAGGGCCTCGTCGACGAGACCGCCGCGCGACTGCCCATTCTCGCGATCAAGGGCACGCTGGTGATCGCGTTCGACGTCGACGGCGACGGCGACAAGGACCTGATGTTCTCGTGCAACGGCCCGAGCCAGCAGCGCCTCTACATCAACGACGGCACCGGCGTGTTCTCCGACCAGAGCGTCGCCAGGCTCGGTACCCTGAACATCTCGGTCGCCGGCTGCGCGTTCGGCGACGTCGACCAGGACGGCGACCTCGACCTGTTCTGCAACGACGAGGCGACGAACGGCCAGCTCAAGCTGTTCCGGAACGACGGGCTCGGGTTCTTCACCAACGTCACCGCGACGCACGTCGCCGCGGCGCCGAAGAGCAACCAGCAGGACGTCGTCGTCTGCGACGTCGACAACGACTGGGATCTCGACGTGATCAACGTCGGGAAGTCGTCGGGCCAGCAGATCTTCTTCAACGACGGCACCGGCAAGTTCCTCACCGTCACGACCTCGTTGCTGCCGACCGGCACCACGCTGACCTACGAAGCGGAGGCCGCCGACCTCGACCACGACGGCGACCTCGATCTGACGATGCTGTCGGTGTCGGGACTGACCGACACCGTGATCCGCAACAACCTCGTGCCGTCGGGCACGCTGTCGTTCACGAGCCTGACCACGGCGCTGACCGGCGGCAACGGCGACGACGACAACGAGTGGGCGTTCGTCGACGCCAACAACGACGGCTGGCTCGATCTGGTCAACGGCTCGCTGCAGAGCAACGGCGACAAGCTCTACCTCAACAACGGCGCGTTCTCGTTCGCGCGCCAGACCGGTAACGCCGGCTTCTCGCCGCTGGTCGACAGCACGCTCGACGTCGCGGTCGGCGACCTGAACGGCGACGGCGTCTTCGACGTGGTCACCGCGCAGGGCGAGTCGGGTTCGTTCCTCAATCGCGCCTACTACGGCACCGGCCCGGCCGACACCCGGGCCCCGCGCTTCGTGCGTGTCGAGCAATTGCCGGCGGTCTCGACCAAACCCGACGGGCCGTGGGTCGTGCGCGCCGTGATCCAGGACTCGATGGTCGACGACGGCGAGACGTCGGTGGCGACCGCGACGATGGACTGGTCGATCACGCACACCGGCGGCGTGACGACCGGCAGCACGCCGCTGCGTTTCCGCGGCGGCCTGTTCTACCGCGCCGACCTGCTGCCCCCGCCCGGCGTGGTCACCAACGGCTGCACGATCGCGTTCACGCTCACCGCGACCGACCGCCGCGGCAACAGCACGACGACACCGCAGCAGGTGTTCACGGTGTGCGGCATCCAGACGTACGCCCTCGGGCTTGGCGGCAACAACACGGCGCTGATCGCCGGCAGCGGAGCGACGACCCAGGGCAGCACCGTGACGATCGCGTGGAGCGCCGCCGGCCCGTCGACGCCCGGCGTGCTGGCGCTGTCGCTGGGCCGTGGCCTGGTCGTGCTGCCGCAGGGAACGCTCGTCGTCGACCCGGGCTCGCTGGTCACGATCGTCGGCATCGGCACCGATGCCGCGGGCAGCGGGTTCGTCGACCTGCCGGTCCCGACCTCGCCGCCGCTGGCCGGCTTGCGAGTCGCATTCCAGGGGCTGTTCGACCTGCCGTTCTCGCTGACCAACGGTGTCGACGTGGTGATCTGCCCCTGACGCGGTCGACCCGGCTCAGCGGCGGATCGTGAACGCAGGCTCGCGGCGCGTTCCGTCGATGCCCTCCCAGACCAGCGCGTCGACGCGCCCGAACGTCGGCCCGCGGCGAAGCCACTCGGCGAACGCGTCCAGTGCTTCGGGCGTGCCGTCGGCTTCCCCGACCACCGCGCCATCGGCGCGGTTCTCGACGTAGCCGACGAGCCCGAGCTTCTCGGCCATCGCCCGTGCGTGCGCGCGGAAGCCGACGCCCTGCACCCGGCCGGTGACCTCGAAGCGACAGCGCATGCGTCGATCGTGCCGCGAGTGACGCCGCGATGACACACCGCGGGAACGCGCAACGCATGGTTGGCGCCGAAACGCAGTCCCGCACCCCACCATGATCCGACCCGCTCCACTCCTCCCCGCCGCGCTCGCTCTCGCTCTCGCGGCGTCGACCGACGCCCAGACGTTCGTCGCGCTGCCCGCCACCGCGAATCCGGGCTTCGAACTGCCCGGCTACACGCTGGTGCCGTTCATGCAGCCGAACAGCCGCGTGCAGGCGTTCTACGACGCCGCCGAGGTCGGCGCGCCGTTCGTTGCCGACCGCCTCGAACTGCGCCACGACGGACCGATCCCGCAGGTCGGCGCACCGGGCCCGTTCTCGATCAGCAACCTCGAGATCCGCATCGGCGTGTCGAGCGTCCCCACGCCGACGGCCCGGTTCGCTGGCAACCTGACCCAACCGTTGACGACGGTGTTCAGCGGCCCGTGGACCTACCTGCCCGACAACGGCTCCGTCGCACCACACCCGTGGGGCGGTCCCGCGGGCACGCTGACGTTCCCGTTCACGACGCCGGTGCCGATCGCCGTGGGCGCCGGGCAGTGGCTCGTGATCGAGATCGCGATGCAGGGCAACAACATCAGCCTGTTCGGGTTCGCCCACGCGATCCTCGACGGCGCTGCGACGACGGGCGGGCCGACGAACGGCACCGCCGTGAACTACGGCCAGGGCTGCAGTGCTGCGACCGGCGCGCCGGCGGCAACCTCCGTCGTGACCGGCCTGATCGCGCCCGGCGGCGCGCATGCGCTCGGCGGCACCTCCCTCGGCGCCGATGCGCCGGCAATCGGCGTGTTCGGCATCAGCAACACGATGTCGTTCGCGCCGCTGCCGTGGACGCTGCCCGGCACGACGTGCGAACTGCTCGCGAGCGTCGACGCCACGGTCGGCACGGTGGCGAACGCCGCCGGGACCGTCGCGGGCGCCTCGGCCATCACCTTCGCGCTGCCGGCCACGGCGACGATCGCCGGGCTGACGATCTACGAGCAGATGGCCTCGCTGGTGCCCACCGCGAATTCGTGGGGCCTGGTGTTGGGCGATGCGGTCGCCGTGACCATCGGCGGCTTCGCACCGCCGGGGCGCGGCACCTGGCTGGTGTCGCACGAGACCGACGCGAACGCGCCGTACGCGGACGCGGTCCGGGCCTTCGGCCTCGGGGCCCGGCTGCGTACGCTCTGACGGTGTGCTGCGCACGCGAAGTACGCTCCTGTTCGCGCTGATCCTGCTGCTGTCCAGCGCGCTCGTCGTCTGGTGGACGGCGTTCCAGCTCGGCGCCAGCGCCGAGCTCGCGGCGGCGGCGCAGGCGTTGGCGGCAGGCGACGTCGCCGGCGCGGCAAAGGCGCTCGGCGCCGAAGACGGGCGCTCGCTCGCCGACCTCGCTGCGTCACGGCGGACGATGTTCGCGAGCGAAGGCGTGTTCTTGCTGCTCGTGCTCGGCGGGCTCGGCTGGCTGTGGGTCGCCTCGGTGCGGCGCGAGCACGACGCACGGTCGGCGCAGGATCGTTTCCTCGCCGGCGCCACGCACGAACTGAAGACACCGCTGGCGACGATGGTGTTGCTGCTCGAGTCGCTGCGCGACGACCGTGTGCCGACCGAGAAGCGCGCATCGTGGCTGGCGAACGGCCTGCGCGAGGCGGCGCGGCTCGAGCGCGGTCTCGACAACGTCCTGACCGCCGCCGGACTGCGCACGACGCGCGGTCTGCCGAAGCCGCAACCGGGCGATCTCGCCGCGGACGTCGGCACGGCGATCGACGCGATGCGCGAGCGCGGCGCGGCCGGCGACATCGTGATCGCCACGGACTGTCCGCCGAGCCTGCCCGCCCACCGCGATGCGACGGCCGTGCAGATCGTCGTGCGCAACCTGCTCGACAACGCCATCAAGTACACGCCGGCCGGCGGCACCGTGCGCGTGCGGCTGCGGGCCGATGGCGGCGACGCGGTGCTGGAGGTTGCCGACGACGGCCGCGGCCTCGACGCCGAGGAGCTCGCGCGAGCGTTCGAGCCATTCTGGCGCGGCAGCGACGCCGCCACGGGCGGCACCGGGCTCGGGCTGCACCTCGTGCGCGAACTCGTCGCCGCGCACGGCGGCAGCGTCGCTGCCGCGAGTGCAGGTCGCGACCGCGGCTGCACGTTCACCGTGCGGCTGCCGCGCCACGAGGTGCGCGCATGAGTCGCTGGATCCTGGTCGCCGAGGACGAACGCGCGCTCGGTGAGATGCTGTGCGACAACCTCGCGCTCGAGTCATGGCACGCCGAACACGTGCTGACGGGCCCCCGCGCGCTCGAGCGCATGGCGAAGGGCGGCATCGACCTGCTGATCCTCGACGTCATGCTGCCCGGCCTCGACGGCTTCGAAGTGCTGCGCCGGCTGCGCGCGCGCGGCGACGACACGCCGGTGCTGGTGCTCAGCGCGCGCGCCGCCGACCAGGATCGCATCCGCGGGCTCGAACTGCGCGCCGACGACTACCTGACCAAGCCGTTCCATCTGCGCGAACTGCTGTTGCGCGTCGAGGCGCTGCTGCGGCGTGGTCGGCCGCCCGTGGCCGGCGCCGACACGCTCACCTTCGGTGGCAACCGAGTGGACTTCCGCGCCATGGTCGCGACCTGCCACGACGGCCAGCGGGTCGAACTCACTGCGAGCGAGACCAAGCTGCTGAAGCTGCTGGCGGGGCACGCCGGCACCGTGGTGGCCCGCAAGATGGTCGTCGAGCACCTGTTCGGCAGTTCGGCGACGCCGACCGCGCGCACGCTCGACAACGTGGTGCTGCGCCTGCGCAAGCTGTTCGAGGCCGATCCGGGAGCACCCCGGCACCTGCACACGGTGCGCGGCATCGGCTTCCGTTTCGATCCCTGAGCGGATCGCGTCGTTCGCATCCTCGCGGGCGATGACGTAATGTCGCCACCTCCGGCCACACTGCCACGATCATGAACTACCGTCACCAGCTGTCGTTGTTGTCCCTGTTCTGCCTTGCCGCCCCCCTCAGCGCCCAAGGCGAAGTCGACCTCCGCACCACCGCCAAGAAGGGCGCATCGGTGTGGCTGCTCCAGGAGCAGAAGCAGGAGTCGACGATCGACATGGGCGGCCAGGAGATCGAGACCTCGCAGACGACGACGCGGACCGTGCACGTGACGGTCAAGGACGTCGACGACAAGGGCAACCTCGTGGTCGAGACCAAGATCGTGCGCGCCCAGGGGGCGGCCACGATGCCCATGGGCATGGGCGACTACGAGTTCGATTCGGCCACCGAGAAGCCCGCGGAAGCCGGCGCCGCGGAAGAGGACGAAGGGGGCTTCGGCAACATGGGTGCGATGATGAAGAAGATGCAGATGGCCGGCGTCGGCAAGTCGTTCACCGCGAAGGTGAGCCCCTACGGCAAGGTCGTCGAGTTGACCGACGGCGTCGCGGAGATCGTCGGCGACGACGGCGCTGGGATGATGATGGGCGGCGGCATGGGCAAGAGCACGCTGACGCAGATGGTCGAGACGGCGTTCGGCGTGCTGACCGACAAGCCGGTCGCCGTCGGCGGCAAGTGGGAGCACAAGCAGAAGGACACGGATGGGCGCATGCCCGCCGAACACACGGTCGAGATGACGCTGACGAAGGCCGACGCCGAAGCGCTCGAGATCACCGCCACCGGCACGGTCACCAAGCCCGAGTCGAAGGGCGACCCCGCCGCCGAAGCCGGCAGTGAAGAAGAGGAAATGGCGCGCCAGATGATGAAGGACATGAAGATGAAGAACGGCAAGATCGTGGGCTCGCAGAAGATCTCGCGCGTGGACGGGTTCGTGATCGAGGCCACGAACACGATGTCGATGGACGTCGAGATGGAAAGCCCGATGGGCGAGATGGCGATGACCGTGAAGGCCGTCAACACGACCAAGCGCACAACGGCCGAGGCGGCGATGGCCGTCAAGAAGGCCGAGTCCGCGAAGGAGCCCGCGAAGGAAGAAGTGGTGAAGGAAGCCGGCAAGTGAAGCCAGCCTCGGTCTGCCGGCTCCCGCCGCGACCGAGCGAGCGCCGATAGCAGCCCCCAGCGTCGCCGGCCGCAGTTCCGCGGCCGGGCGTAGCTCTCCCCACCTGCGATGCCCGAACGCGAAACCCTGCACGTCGCCGAACTGCACGGCGACGGCATCTCGGCCGAGTTGTCGGCCAGCGTGCACGCCGTTGCCGCGGCACTGCCGCTGCGCGTGCAGTTCCATCCCGTCGACCTGACGCTCGCGTCCCGACGCAAGGACGCCGCGGCCTGCTACACCGCGGCGCTCGCAGCCATGCGGGAGCATCGCCTCGCGATGAAGTACCCGACGGTGACCGAGAAGGAGAGCCCTAACAAGGTGCTGCGCGAGCGCTGCAACTTCTCGGTGATCCACCGTCCGGTCGCGAGCCTGCCCGGAGTGAAGACGCGCCACGACGGCAAGGTCGATCTGCACATCGTGCGCATCGCGGTCGGCGGCACCTACGAGGACGCCGGCCGCCGCATCGGCGACGACGTCGCGGTGTCGATCCGCGTGATCGAACGCCGACCGTCGCGTGAAGCGGCGCTGTTCGCGTTCCGTCTCGCCCGGCGCCTGTCGTCGAGCGTCGTCAGCAGCAGCAAGCACACGATCCAGCAGGCCACCGACGGCCTGTTCGAGGAGATCGTGCGCGGCGTCGCGAGCGAGTTCCCCGAAGTGCAGCACCATTCCGAGTTGTTCGACTCGCTGCTCTACAAGCTGCTGATCAAGCCCGAGGCGTACCGCGTGATCGTCACGCCGAACGAGTACGGCGACTTCCTCTCCGACATGGCGTGCGGAATGATCGGCAGCCTCGGACTCGGTGCGAGCGCCAACTACGCGTTCGACGAACGCGGCGACGTGGCGCTCGCGATGTTCGATCCGGCCGGTGGCACCGCACCCGACATCGCCGGCAAGGGCGTGTGCAATCCGTCGGCGTCGCTGCTCGCGTTCGCGATGCTGTTGACGCACGCGGGGTTCCGCGGGCTCGGCACGATGGTCGACGAATCCGTGCGAACGGCGATCGCCGCCGGCGAATCGACGCGCGACCTCGGCGGCACCAAGAACACCGCGGAGTTCACCGCCGCGGTCTGCGCGCGCCTCGCGGGTCGCTGACGCTCAGCTGCGGGGCCGGAACATCCGGTTCACGTTCTTGCTCGAGGGGAACTTGTCGGCGACCTTCCGGGTCAGCCGCATCGCCTCGGGCACCGGCACCAGCACCGCTCCATCGGGCACCGGCAGCCAGACTGCCTGCTCTTCGTTCTCCATCAGCAGGCGGTCGAACTCATCGACGTTCGCCGCCCCGGCCAGGCGCGCGAGCAACCGCATGTCGAGCAGGGCGGTGCCAGCATTGGCGAACTGACGAGCCCTTCCCAGCAGGTCGTCGGTGCTGACCTCGAACAACTCGGCCAGGGCCACCAGGTCTTCGCCGGTCGGGAAGCGGGTGCCGCTCTCCCACCGCGACACCGCCGACTCATGCACCCCAAGTCGCTTTGCCACTTGGTCCTGCGTGAGGCCACGCCGGGCGCGCAACTCGCGGAGCCGCGCCGCCAGATGGCTCGCCAACGGGCGCGGGACGAGTTCTTCGGGTTGCTCGCTCACGGGATCGGACATCGGCACCAGGACACCGTGCCTTACGTCCACATTCTCGCTCCCGGCCTGACCGAACGGAAGACGCCCAACTCCCCTTGGCGTCGCGTGCTTGGCGCGCAACATCCATCCGATTCCGGTCCGCAGCTTGACCATGTGGAAACTTGACACTTGGTCATGCCATCGCTCGACTCGGCACTACCAAAGGAGACGCCAGATGACACCCCCTGATCTGAAGACCCTGCAGCCCATCGCCTATCGGGCCGCCTCGCAGGTCGTTCGTCGCCGCCTGCTCGCCGAAGAGGCGAGCGAGCGCGCCCTGCACCTGTTGACCGTCGCCGTGCTCGAGGGCCATGCCCCAGACCATCCGCACGCGTGGTTGCGCAGCGTCGCTCGCCGCTCGGCCTTCGCGCTGCTCAAGTCGGATTGGGCGCGCATCAAGACCCTCGCCGACGAGGACCTCCAGCAGCATCAGGCTCCGTATCGCGCACCACGCTGCGTCGGCGTCGAGCAGTTGCGCGAGAACCTGCAAGCGTGCCTGTCGCCGCGGCAGAGCGATGCGCTCGCCGCCGTCGGCCGCTGCAACGGGACGCGTGCGGCTGCGCGTTCGTGCGGCATGCAGCCGCGGGACTTCCGGCGCCACCTCGTCGCGATCACGCGGAAGGCGCAGTCGGTCTTCGCGGATCGCCTCCTGACGGATCCCCATGCCGACAACCCCGGCGTGCTGTTCGAACTCGACACCTGAACGGCATGCCGCGAGCATGCGGCATCCATGCCGCTACCCATTGCCGTGCTCGCCGCCGTGAGCTTCGTCGCCTTCGCCGCCTGGCCGCAGGACCCGCGCCCTGGCTACCGCGACACGCCGAAACTGCCCGATGGCTGGCGCGTGCACGACGCCGATCGGCCGCACCCGCCCGTCGTCGCACCGGCTCCCGCCGCCGATCCGGTGCCGCCGCCTGCCGATGCGATCGTGCTGTTCGACGGCTCGAACCTCGCTGCCTGGCGCGGCCGCGACGGCGACGCGCGCTGGGACGTCGCCGACGGCGCCATGCGCGTCAACGGCACCGGCGACATCGAGACCGCAGCGGCGTTCGGCGACTGCCAACTCCACGTCGAATGGGCGTCGCCGTCACCCGCGAAGGGCGAGTCGCAGGGCCGCGGCAACAGCGGCGTCTTCCTGCTCGGACGCTACGAGGTCCAGGTGCTCGATTCGTTCGGCAACGCGACCTACGCCGACGGCCAGGCCGGAGCGCTCTACGGCCAGAAGCCGCCGCTGGTGAACGCCTGCCGCGCGCCCGGCGAATGGCAGACGTACGACATCTTCTTCCGCGCACCCCGGTTCGACGAGCAGGGCACGCTCACGGCGCCAGCGCGCGCCACGGTCGTCCACAACGGCATCGTCGTGCATCTCGACGAAGCGTTGCTCGGCCCGACCTCGCATCGCGCCCTCGCGAAGTACCAGCCCCACGCGCCTACCGGTCCGATCCGCCTGCAGGATCACGGCGACCCGGTCCGCTTCCGCAACATCTGGGTGCGGCCGCTGCAACTCGAACGGCAAGCTGCTCCCGCCGCGAAGTAGGCCTTCACGTCGCCGGCAGTTCGAGTCGGCCGTGCCGCAGCCAGCCATGCACGCGCCGCAGCTCCGCGAAATCCGGGCGGTGCACGTGCATCGGCACGCGCTGCACGTTGGCGTCGTCGCGCGCGAACGGCGGCCCGGGCACGGCATCCGCGAGGTCGCTCCACACGCGCACCGGAATCGCGACGAACACGCGCTCCGGCGGGCCGAGCTCGCGCCAGCACGCGTGCAGCCGTTCGTTCGTCTCCACCAGCAGCCGCCGCCAGTTCTGCAGCCGCAGCCTCGAGCCGTAGCGCGACTTGCCGGCCGTCTTGCGATGCAGCGGCTGGGCCTTCCCACTGCCGCGCACGACGTAGCGGCGGACCGCCTTGTGCCGCAGCAGTTCGTCCCCGTCCCAGTAACCGAACGCCATCGCGCCCGCTTGCAGGAGCACGACGACGCATGTCTCGGGTCCTCCCGGCAACCGCTGCAGGTAGCCGGTGACGCTCTCGCGGGGCTGCACTCGCGGCGCCAGCAGCGGCACGCGCAGGGTGGCCGACGGACCCGCGACGAACGTCCGACCGCTGTCGTCGGCATGCGCGTCGGGCCAGCGCGCCGCGAACGCTTCGACCTGCTCGACGAGGTCGGCGAGGTCGAAGCGCACCGCCCTTCGCGCTGGCGGGTCGTCGGCAGCCACCATGGCGAGGACCATACTGCGCCGGCCGGCAAGGTCCTTCGGCCCTGCGCACGTCCCCGGTAGGCTGCCCCGCGGCGTGCGCATCACGTTCGTCGTCCACCAGTTCCCGCCGCGCTACTTCACCGGCACCGAGTCGTACGCGCTCGCGGTCGGCAGCGAACTCCAGCGCCGCGGCCACGATGTCGACGTGTTCACCCTCGACCCGGCGTTCGGCGAAGCGACCGGACCGTGGCGGGAGTCGCGCGAAGTCGTGGCGGGCCTGCCGGTTCGCCGCATCAACTTCTGGATGAACCTGGGGCGCGACTGGGGCCGCATGGAGTACCGGCACCCGTTGATGGCCGAGCAGTTCGCGCGGCACCTTCGCCAACGCGGCACCGAGGTCGTGCACACGTTCCATCTGCGCCACGTCGGCGCCGACCTGATCGACGCTGCCAGGGCGCACGGCTCCCGGGTGGTGGTCTCGCTGACCGACTTCTGGTTCCTGTGCCCACGCACGATCCTCATGCGCAGCGACGGCACCCCCTGCGAAGGCCCGCCGGACGCCGGCCGCGGCTGCCTGCCATGCCACGCCCCGCATCTCGAGACGGCGCTCGCCCAACATCCGGCGGGCGACCAGCTGCTGCGCCTGCACACGGCGTCGCGCGGCACGTCGAAGCCCGGCTGGGACGTGCGCTCGCGCGTCGCGTCCCTGCTCGAACGCCCGGCCTACCTGCATTCACGGCTGCTCGCGGCCGACGCGATTGTCGCACCGACGGCGTTCCTGAAGTCGGTGTTCGTCGGCAACGGCGTGCCCGCGCCGCGCATCGCGCACCTCGGCTACGGCATCGATGCCGCCGGCATCGCTGCCGGCGCCGCCGCCGCGCGTCCATCCACTCGACCGCTGACCTTCGGCTTCTTCGGCACGTTCTCGCCGCACAAGGGGCCGCATGTGCTCGTCGACGCGCTGGCGAAAGTCCGCGGCGACGTGCGCGTGGTCCTGCGCGGCCGCCAGAGCGACTTCGCGGACTACTCGGCGGCACTCGTCGCGGCCGCCGCACGCGACCCACGCGTCGCGGTGCTGCCGCCGTTCACGCGCGCCGAACAGGCCGCAGCGCTCGGCGCCATCGACGTGCTGGTCGTGCCCAGCACCTGGCACGAGAACGCGCCGTTCGTCGTACTCGAGGCGCGCGCGGCCGGGCTGCCGGTGCTCGCGAGCCGGTTCGGCGGACTCGCCGAAGTCGTCGCCGACGGCCAGGACGGAGAACTGTTCGCGCCGGGCGACGTCGCGGATCTCGCCGGCCGCATGCAGCGCCTGCTCGACGAGCCATCCCGGCTCGCGCGGTATCGGGCCGCGGTGCGACCGCCGAAGTCGCTCGCCAGCGCCGTCGACGAGTTCGAAGCGATCTACGCCGGAGCGGCGAACGGATGACCGAGCGCCGGCACACGCCGTGGCGCGGCTGGCCGCACGCGCCAGCGCCGCTGGCCGTGTTCCTGCCGAACGCGACGGTCGACGGCCGCGGGCGGGTGACCCTGGTGCCCGTCGACGACGCCGGGAACGAGATCCCGATCACCGCCTGGACGCGCATCCGCGAAGCCGCGCGCCATGCCTGGCTGCGCCTCTGCACGGCGACGCTCCGCGCATGCGTCTGGCTGGCGACGTCGAAGCGCACCCCGCCGATCGGCGCGACGAAGCCCGGGCCCGGCCCGGTGGTGGTCGTGATCCCGGTGCTGCCCGACCAGTCGCACACCTTCGTCTACCGCGAAGCGCTGGCGATGCTCCGGCAGCGCCCCGACTGGCACGTGCTCGCGTTGGCACGCGACGAACGCGCCCCCGTGCACGACGAGGCGCGCGCGCTGCTGGCGCGCACGACGTTCCTGCGCCGCGACGGCATCACCGCCGCCGCCGCGCGCGTGTTGCGGTGGTTGTGCCACCGCCGCGGCCGCGAGCTGTTCGCCCTCTATCGCGGCGAACCCGGCGGCAGCGTCGGCGATCTGCTGGGCAAGCTGCCGCTGCGCGATGCCGAGCATCCTGGCAACGCGTTCCTGCTGGCGGACCAGCTGGCGCCGCTGCGCCCGCGCCACCTGCACGTCTACGCGTCGACGTACCCGGCGAACGTCGTGATGGGCGCCGCACACCTGCTCGGCGTGCCGTTCTCGATCTCGTCGTACGTCGATTTCGAGTTTCCGTACGCCCACAAGATGCTGGCGCAGAAGGTCGCGCGCGCGACGTTCTGCCGCGTCGTCACGCAGTACTGCCAGCGTCGCCTGCTCGAACTGCCCGAGGGAGCATCGCTGACGCCCGCTCGCACACCGGTCGTCCTGCTCGGCCTCGACCGGGCCAACTGGCAGCAGCGTGCGACGCTCCCCGGCAACGGCGTCGTCGTGAGTGCGGCGCGCCTCGTGGCCAAGAAGGGTCTGCACGTCGTGCCGGCGGCGCTCGCAACGCTGCGCTCACGCGGCATCGCCTGCCGTTGGCGCGTCATCGGCGACGGCCCGCAGCGCGACGCCCTGCAGCGCGAGTGTGCGGATCGCGGCGTGACCGACCTCGTCGAGTTCCTGGGCTCCCGCGACAACGCGTTCGTGAAGCAACAACTGCTGGCAGCGGACCTGGCCCTGCTGCCCTGCGTGCTCGCGGCCGATGGCGAACGCGACGGCATCCCGGTGTTCCTGTGCGAAGCGATGGCGCTCGGCGTCCCCGTCGTGACGACGCCGGTGTCCGGCATCCCGGAGATCGTGCGCGACGGCGACACCGGCTTCCTCGCCGCTCCCGGGGACAGCACGTCGCTGGCCGACGCACTCGCCCGCGCCCTGGGCGACCGCGCCACGACGCGCGCGATCGCCGAACGTGGCCGCACGGCCGCCCACGCGATGCTCGACGTCGACGACCTCGTGCGCCGCCTGATCACCGAGATCGAACGATGACGGCCGCGACGCGATTGCTGCTGCTGTTGTTGCTGCCGGTGGCGTGGCTCGGCGCGATCGCCGTCGCCGTGCTGCTGCTCGCGATCGACCTGCTGTGCACGCCGTTCGTCCGGTGGTCACGCCATCCTTCCGCCGACGAGGCGCCGCCGTCGCGCAACGCTTCGATCGTGGTTCTGAACTGGAACGGCCTGCACTTCCTGCGCGAACTGCTGCCATCCCTGCGCGTCGCCGTCGCCCGCTGCCCCGGCGACCACGAGGTGATCGTCGTCGACAACGGCAGCGACGACGGCTCGGCCGAGTGGCTCGCCGCCGAGCACCCGTGGGTCCGGATCGTGCGCCTGCCCGAGAACCGGCACTTCATCCGCGGCAACGCCGCGGGCGCTGCCGTGGCGACGCGCGACATCCTGGTGTTCCTCAACAACGACATGCGGGTCGAGCCCGACTGGCTGGTCGAACTGCTGCGCCCGTTCGGCCCGGGCGATCTGTTCGCGACCACGTCGCGGATCGAGATGCTCGGCGCTCGCACCGAGACCGGCCTCACCCGCTGCGTCGTGCGGCACGGCGAGATCCGCTTCGTGCACCTGGCCGGCCAACCCGGAGCGAGCACGCCCGTGATGTGGGCCGGCGGCGGCTGCAGCGCGTTCGATCGCAAGAAGCACGACGCGATCGGCGGTTTCGAGGCCCTGTACGACCCGTGTTACGTCGAGGACGTCAGCCTGTCGTGGCAGGCCTGGCGTCGCGGCTGGCGCTGCATCTACGTCCACGACAGCGTCGTCCACCACGCGCAGCGCGGCAGCACCGGCCGACTGTTCGGCCGCGAGGCCCTCGAACGGCTCGACTGGCGCAACCGCGAGCTGTTCTTCGTGCGGAGCATCACGGATCCCCTGCTCGTGCTCACGCACGCTGCACTGCTGCCGTGGCACCTGCAGAAGCGCGCGCGCCAACTCGAACTGCCGATCGCGAGCGGCGTGCGGGCGATGTTCGCGGTGCTGCCGCGCCTGCTGCACGCCATCCGCGAACGGCAACGCTCGCGGCGCCACTACCGACGCACCGACCGCGCGGTGCTCGCGGCGGTCAACGTCGCGGGAACGACGAGTGCACCGCCGCCCGGATCGCCGCGATCGCCGTCGCGTGCGTGAAGCGCTGCGCGACCAGTTCCCGCGCCGCCCGCGTCATCGTCGCACCGCCATCGGCCAGCACGGCGCGCAACACCCGCACGCCATCGTCGGGCGTCTCGAACCGGCGCCAATGCACGCCCTCCTGCGCCGCCACGGCTTCGGCGCCGACCGCCGTCGACAACACCGGCCGACCGAGCGCCCAGGCTTCGAGGATCTTGATGCGCGTACCGCCGCCCGAACGGATCGGCAGATAGACCGCGTGGCTGCAGGCGTAGTGCGGGATCAGGTCGTCGGTGGTGCCGACGACCTCGACACCCTCGACGCCGCGGAACGCGGCGAGCTGCCCGGCCGGGTCGCGGCCGACGAGACGCACGACCAACCCCGGGAACGCGCGCCGCAGCGCCGGCAGGTGCTGTTGCACCAGCTCGCGCACGGCCTCGAGGTTCGGCGGGTAGTCCATCGCGCCGACGAACAGCAGCCGCACGGGGCCGGACGTGGGCGCCGCCGGCAACGGCGACAACCGCTCGACATCGACGGTGTTCGGCACGCAGACGACGTGCGCGCCCGGCGCCATCGCGAGGGCGGCGGCCCGTTCGGCGTCCGACACGGTGATCGTGCAGCGCGCGCGTTGCACCGCGCGGCGTTCCGCGGCACGGACCAACCGCGCTTCCACCGCACGGGCCAGCCGCGCACGCATGGGCCGGGCGGCGCCGTCGTCGCGCGCGAACACCGAATGCTCGAGGTTGTGCAGGTGCAGCAGCAGGGCCGGGTGCGGCGGCAGCACCGGCAACACGAACGAACTGTCGGCGACCAACAGGTCGGGACGCAGCTGCTGCGCCAACCGGTGCACGACGGAGCCCGCCGCCCCCCATCGACGGGCGAGCAGTTCGGACTGCCCTCGCAGCCAGCACCCGAGCTTCGCGGCCATGCCGCGGTTCTCGAGCCCTCGCCCGGGCAGCTCGTGCACTTCGATCGCCGCTTCGCGCGCGAGTTCTGCCGCCCGCAGGCGGTCGTCGGCCAACACGATCGGCACCGCGAGGTGGACAGCGCCTTCGTCGCGCAGCGCGTCGAGCAACACCCGCGACCGGATGCTGCCACCGTGCGATCGTGGATGCGGCACGTACGGGGCGAAGACCAGGATCGTGCGCATCGTGGCGGCGGCGGTGCGAGCGGCGACCGCAAGGTATAGTCGGGCGCGTGACCTCGCCATCGTCCGATCCGGCCGCGACCGCGGCCCTCACGCGCTGCGCCGACGAACTGCGGGCGATGCGCACCAGCCTCGACGCACTCGTCGGCGAGAACCGGACGCTGCGGGCGCGACTCGAGCAGAGTGAAGCGGCCCGAACCGACCTGGTGGCGCAGGTCGAACACGTGATCGAGCTGCTCGCCGAGTCGAGGACCGCGCTGCGCAAGCTGCAGGGAACGGACGCGCCGGCGAAGCCCTGAGCCCGGCGCGGCCCTAGCCGATGCCGCGCTCGAGCCGCCGGCCCAGCAGCCGCAGGAACGTCCCTTCCGGGCTCGGCAGGTCCGCACCGGCACGCGCGCCGACGAACTGACCCCAACACTGCCACTTCACGTACTCCACGGTCCACTTCAGCGCCGCGGCCTCTTCGGCGGCCGGCAGCCCGAGGCTCCGCACGTAGTCGCAGTGCTCCTTGGTGCCGTGCTCGATCGCGCCCTGCAGGCACGCGCGATCGGGAATGCCGACCAGCCCGAACAACCGCCGGAGGTTGCGGTGGTCGCAGAACGTGCGCTTGCCCTCGGCCCACGCCGAACGATCGTGGCTGTGCATCACCACGGCAGCCCCTTGGTGCGCGAGCGTGCCGCCGCTCTCGATCACGCGCTTGCCGAACCACACGTCCTCGCCGAAGCGCCGTGGGCCCAGCGGGAAGCGCTGCCAGGCCGTGCGCCGGATCGCCGACGCGACGTTGTCGAACGCGCAGAGCATCAACTGCTCGAACGGCGGCAGTTCGGCGAGCCGCTTGCCCGCCGGCAGCTTCTTCTTGGTGACGCCTTCGCCCCAACCCGGCCAGCCGCGGATGCGCCGCGACAGCACCGGCTGGCACTTCGGCCGCGGGATCTGCCGGCACCACACGCCGGCGACATCCGCGTCGGCGAACGGTTCGACCATGCGCGCGAGCCAGTCGGAGCCCTGCATCGTCGCGTCCTGCACCAGCAGGACGACGACGTCGCCGGTGGTCGCCGCGATGCCGCGATCGCGTGTGCCGCCGTGGTCGAACTCCCGCTGCGGAATGCCGACGACGCGGAAGCCACGCCGCTGCAGACGTTCCTGCGTGCCGTCGCGCGAACCACTGTCGATGGCCAGCAGTTCGGCGAACGTCACACCGCGTTGCGCGAGGACCGCGTCCGCCACTTCGTCGAGCAACGGGCCGGCGTTCCACGTCGGCATGACCAGCGAGATGCGCACGGGGTCATCGTGCCGCGCGTCGGCGGCGCGTGCCACAGCGGTCCCGATGCGGGTCCGGCCGGCGGACACCTCGGCGGCCAGCGCCGCACGATCGTCGCAGACTCAGGGCCGCTGCCAGTCGAGCTTGCGACCGAGCATCGCTTCGAGCCGCTGGTTGTGCGGAGCGAAGAACCGCACCAGCCGCTCGCGGATCGGGTCGTTCTGCTTCTTCTCGTACTCGCCCTTCAAGAACACCTCGTACTTGCCCGACCGGTGCTCCGGCAGATCGAGGAACTCGAACACCCGCGACGTGACCTCCGCCGGCTGCGCGTAGAGGTCCTCGCTCGGGATGACCAGCAGCCGGTCCTTCGGAAACGCCGTCAGCCAGTTCTCGAGGAAGTAGACGTAGAGCGAGAGCCACACGTAGCCCTTCTCGGTCTTCCAGTACTCGTCGGCATCGTGGAAGGGGCGCGGCAGCGCTTCGAGGATGTCCAGCTCGCGGGTGAGCGCTTCCTCGTAGGAACGCGCCTCGCAGCCGATCTTGCGGTCGTGGTGGAAGTGCGAAATGGTCTTGTCGACCGGATCGCGCACCAAGGCGATCAGCTTGACGTCGGGGAACTGCTCCCGCACCCGGGTCTTCGCGTCCCAGATGCTCATGTAGCAGGTGCTGGCCTCGCCGGTCACGAACCGCGGCCCGAAGTTGGGCACCCGCGGGAAGTGCGACAGGTACCACTCGACGCCGAACTGCGGGAAGCGGAAGTACTCGGGCTCCTTCCACAGGATCTGCAGCACCTGCGGGTGCTGGGCGAGGTACTCGTAGAGCGACGTCGTGCCGCACTTGGTCGCGCCGATCATGATGAAGTCCGGGCCCTTCACCGCTCCATCCGCCCAGTGCTGCTGCACGTAGTCGGGCCGATCGAAGCGCGTCTTCAGCTCGATGCCGCGGCGCAGGTGCCGAGCCGCCGCGACGGTGTCGCCGCGCAGCGTCAGCGCGTGACCGTAGTTCAGGTGCAGCCAGTCGCTCGTCCACCCGGTGTCGATGCAGCGCTGCCAGCTCGCCATCGCCGCATCCATCTGGCCGTTGGCGACCAGACGCCGGTGCAGGTCCGGGTTGAGCCAGAAGTCATGGTGGTGCGCGAGCACGTTCCCGAGTTCGAGGTGGACCCGCCCCCACTGCGGCAACAACGCGGCCGCCCGTTCGCAGGCGGCGATGGCTTCGGCGGGCACTCCGGCCGCGAAGTGGCGCTTCGACTCGGCGAACAACGCCTTGGCCTGGGCTTCGAGTTCGGCGTAGCGCGACGCGGCATTCGACATGGTCGAACCCATCCTCGCGGCGACCGACGAATTGGCAAGCTCTCGGATCCGGCCGCCTCGATCCCGACTGCATCCGACCGGCCCGAACTGCCGATACGAGCGAGCCGAACGGGGCAGTCTCCCCTCCGCCGCCCCGCCGACGATCGTGCGCCATCGCCGAACCGCGCCTCGATGAACCTGCGTCCTATCGTTAGCCTGCTCCGCCCTCGTCCGCCCAGCCGGTCCTGACATGGCAGCCGCCGAAACGCACAACTCCTGGCCGGTCGACCGCGCCTCGCTCGATGCAACGCGCCGCCGCTGCCACCGTGCGGTGCCCGACGCCAAGGCCTGGACCGCCTGCTCGGCGCCCAGCGAAGAACTGGTGATCGACGCCGACGGCGCCGTGCGCGCCTGTGAGTTCGGCGCCGCGCCGATCGCCCCGCCGGGCGCCGCCGACGCGAGCGCCGCCTGGCGCAGCGCGGCGATCCGCCAGGACCTCGCCGCCGGCAAGCTGCCGATGCCGCACTGCAACGGCTGCGCGTTGTGGCTCACCCACGAACTGGTGCCGCACGTGCCGGTGCTGCGAACCGAACTGACGGCCGCGATCGGCGGCGGGGCGCCGCGGCGCCTCGTCCTGCGCCTGCCCCCGGCAAAGCGGGCGTGGCCGCAGGCGCTCGTCGACCAGGTGATGGCCCTCGTCGCCACCGCCGAGCGCGTCGTCGTCGAGGCCAGTCGCCTGTTCACCCACCCGATGCTCGCGCCGCTGGTGACGGCCGTGAAAGCGGCACCGCAGCCGCCAGCGCTCGAACTGCGCACCCACGCCATCGGCGCGGTCGATCGCATCGCCAAGACGTTGGCCGGCGTGCGCGTCGCGAGCGTCGAACTCACGGCCGCCTCGCGCAACGTCGAGGCCGCCAAGGCGGCGCAGCTTGCCGCCCGACTCGGGTGCCAGGCGAGCGTGCGGTTCGTGTTCGGGCCGGAGAACTGGTTCGACTTCGAGGAGACCGCGCGCACCGTCGCCGCGGCGAACCTGCCGATCGACTTCGTCGTGCTGGATCGCGATGGTCGAGTGCCGCTGCGAGAACTCGCCCCAGCCGATCTGGCCATCGTGAAGGACGCCGTGGTGAGCGCGTGGCCGCGATGCGGCTCCGCCACGCGGCCCAAGTCGATCCGCGAGAACGCGTTCGACCACCTCTGCGCCGAAGTGCGTGCGTTGCTGCGCCACACCGGGGAGGCAACGCTGGCGAACCGTTCGCCCGAGCCGGCGACGTCGATCGACCTGCCACCGATCGACCACCCCTGGTACGCCGACCGGGCGCTGGCGGATTGGTGGATGCCGAAGCTGTTCGGCAACACCGGCATGGCGACGATCTCCACCTGGGCAGTGAAGGAGGCGACCGGGCGCGCCGGCGCCAAGGTGCTCGCGGAGTCGGCGTGGCTGCGCGTGTTGTGCCACCGCATCGCGCGTGACCGGCAGCCACCCGCGCTGCTGGCCGCACTGCGCAACGCCTACGCCGGCGAAGCCCGCCAGCGACTGGCCGAAGCCGACGACGCGTTCGTCGCCGGTTTCGACGTGCGACCCTACGGCGGCCCGTGGGCGCCGGAACTGGGTCTCACGCGCGCAGCGCCGCGCACCCGTCCGTTCCCGATCGGCAAGGCGAAGCAGCCAACGCGGAGCGCCAAAGCCGACGTCACGGTGCTCGTGCCGTCGTTCCGCCACGAGGCCTATGTCGAGGAGGCCCTGCGGAGCGTGCTCGCGCAGACCTACCCCAACTTCAAGCTGCTCGTCGTCGACGACCGGTCGCCGGACGCCACGGTGGCGCGTGCACGCGCCGTCGTCGACTCGCGCCTCGAGGTCGTCGTCAACGCCTCGAACGTCGGCCTCGGCAACAGCGTGCTCGCCGCGCTCGAGCGCATCGACACGCCCTACGTCGCCCTGCTGAACTCCGACGACCTGTTCCATCCCGAGCGCCTGCGGCGGTGCCGGGAAGCGCTGCAGACGAACGCGAAGGCCCAGCTGGTGACGACGGGACTCTCCCTGGTCGACCACGACGGCGGCGAGCTGACGACCACGAACACGAGCCCCCTGCTCGACGGACGTCTGGTCCACGACTGGGTCGCGTGGTACGCGGCGGCAACGCCGCCGACGAACCTGCCGGCGGCCGAACTGTTCGGCACCCTGCTCGAACGCAACTTCCTGGCGACCAGCACCAACTTCGTCGCCCGCACCGACTGGTTGCGCGCGCAGGCCGAGTCGCTGCGGAGCCTCAAGTACTGCCTCGACTGGCAGTTGTTCCTCGAGGCCGCAGCCACCGACGTGCTGGTCCACGTGCCCGAGCCGCTCGCGGCGTATCGCCTGCATGCGACGAACACCGTGTGGTTCCGCGAAGGGCGCCGGTGGTCGTACTACCTCGAGGTGAATCGGGTCGTGGCGCACGCGCTGCGTCGCTTCGCGAGCATGGGGCAAGAGCGCAGCGACGCCACCTGCCTGCGCGTGCTCGAGGCCGTGAGCCGCCACGCGATCAAGAACCGCGAGACCGACGGCTTCGCGCTGTTCCTGCACACCGCCTTCGAAGCGATCCAGGTCGACCGGCTCGCAACGACCTCGCCGAAGGCGCAGGCGTTGGTCGAGGGCCTCAACGCCGCGGCCGAACGCGTGCGAACCGCGCTCGACCACGCCGCCCAGACACGGAACGAGGACGCGCCGCAGCGGCGGCTGCGTACCCTGCTGAGCGACCTGTCGGAGGAGCAACTGCGCGTCGAGCGCGGCAATCGCCGCTGGCTCCAGGGCTATGTCGACACCTTGGAGGCACGGCTGCGCGAGACCTTCGGCCAGGTCGACGTGCTCGTCGGCGAGAAGGCCAAGCTGCATCAGCGCCAAGGGGAGCTGGACCACCGCGTCGCGGAGCTCGTCGCCGAGACCCAACGCCTGTCCGCGGCCCTGAAGACCGAACGCGAGCGCGCGGGCGGCCTCGATGGACGCGTCCAGCAGTTGCAGCGCGACCTCGACGGCGTGCGCGGCGACCTCGCGACCGCCCGTGGTGCCGCTGCCGCGATCGCCGAACTGCGGGAGCTCGTTTCCCGCGAACTCGCGGCGTCGCGCAGCGAGCGCGACAGCGCGAGGCAGGAGCGAGATCGCCTGCAGGCGACGCTGGCCGGCGAGGCCAGGAAGGCACGTGAACAAGCCGATGCGGAGGCGACGAAGCTCCGCGACGAGCTGGCAACTCTGCACCGGAGCCGCGAAGAGGTCGTCGCCCGCCGCGACGCGCTGGCGAAGGAACGCGAAGAACTCGTGCGCCAGCGTGACGCCGCGGCCACCGAACGCACGGCGCTCGCCAAGGAGAACGAGTTCCTGATCCGTCAGCGCAACGTCGTGACGGAAGAACGCGATCGACTGGCCAACGACCATGCGGCTGCGACTCGCCAGCGGGACGAGCTCTCGTCCGCGTGCGAGGCCTTCGCCAAGGACAAGAGCGAACTCACTCGTCGCCGCGACGAACTGACCGCCGAGCGCGATGTGTTGGCGAAGGACCGGACCGAGATCACGCACGAGCGCGACGCCCTCGCCAGGGACAAGGCCGAACTCACCCAGCGCCGCGACGCGCTGACCGC